>Ga0302315_10000212_pt1 | contig 72143 bp, 93 predicted proteins | sample III_Palsa_N3_1_FD_200532 | JGI IMG/M metagenome (GOLD analysis project Ga0302315, IMG submission 200532) | Peat permafrost microbial communities from Stordalen Mire near Abisko, Sweden - III_Palsa_N3_1 | ecosystem: Environmental > Terrestrial > Soil > Palsa > Peat permafrost | place: Sweden...
CCCCCTCCCTCCGATGAAGATATTCCCTGGCGCGACCTATACTCCACCTATCAAAGGCTATCACCCAGAGATGCATGCATGTAAATGCGCCAATGGATGGGGTGGGATCGCATGTGATGAACCGCTGCCTCTTCCTCCACAGGAGGAACTCCAGCCTTGTGGCGTTTGTAAGATCCCGGACGACTATTTCGAGGATATACTTACTGTGGAAGAAGAAGAACTTGGTCCAGGAGCTAGTCTTTGCTACGATCACACCTACTACCCACAGGTTATCGACCTAAGTGATGAAGATTTGATTTCGTACGAAGGTCGGCAAGCTATAGCTCTGATGGACGAATATATGCGCGATCATCGGTACTATACTGCTATACTACAAGGTGAAGACTATAAGTTTTATGCGAATCATATGTCTTATGTTGATGAAAAGGAAGAAGTTAACTTATGAGCGTAAAGAACGTAAAACAATCATTGCAAACACTGTCACCACACTACCCATAACTGCTGCCTTGATGACCTTCTCGCCATGTTTCTTCTGCAATTGCTTCTCTCGTGCCGTCATTACTTCCTCCATCTCCACCTTTTGCATCCACGCTCCTAAGTAAAGCGCTCCATAGCAAACAACACACACCAACATACACCACTGGATATTTGTAATCTCTGGTCGCGCATCCATCTTGCTAGACTAGGTTGTTTTGTGGGGTGGTCAGACAATAGTAGGTAGTACCAACAACTGCCATGAGCATAACGCATGACCTTTCTGCTCTCTCGTACCATCCATGCTCCAGCATCCACGCTTGAATAGGATAAGCAGGACGTCCTAGAACCCACCAACAAAAAGTTGTCCAGAAGAGATAAAAATGGAAGGCGGCCAATGCTGCGAACACATCTAAGATATGAAACTCCTCCACGCCAAGATACGCGAGATGCAACGGACATAGGGTGTGCTGGACATGGAGACAGAGATAGACCAAGAACAACTTTGGATCCCGAGGAGGGACTAGACTGGTCACTTTGCGAGTAAATTCGGGATCTTCCCACGTCAAGAGTGTGGCATCCACCATCGTTACCGAGTGATACATGATACACATAGTCGTTTGCATCACCAGAGCAATGCTTCGAACATGAGGATTACCAGTGGCAAGTGCAACTACGAGCCATTGGAGACTGAAGAGGGTGTAATGTTGAGTCAAATGACATAACCAGATGATCACCCACGGCCATCCATCGACATAGTGTGCGTCATTCCATCCCTTCCATTTAGGTCGTACAGCACCTGCAATGAGAGAGATCAGATAAGTCGCGGCATAAAATTCTACCAACATTTTTTGTGTGTGGATATCATGGCGGTCGTTTCGTTCATTCAGGGTGGTATTCCCTATCACGCGAGCGTCATCGCAGAGAAGGACGACGTATATACTCTACAGATAACTAGTCCACCAGCTCATGCTGATAAACCCGTAATCGTATCATGGCAAGAGATGGTCGGAGCAACTACTGACCAGTTATCAGACTTTATGCGTACCTATTTTCCACGCTACCTCGATCATCTCTCTAAACATCCTATGTTTTTCAACTCGTTTCTCCGAGAACTGTCTCGCGAACGTCCGGGGCAAGAATATCGACGCGATTTGATAGCACCTGTTACCGCTCCCTATCAAACTGCTCACCACCTTACGGTGCATATTCATCGTCATCATCATAACGAGTTATTTGACGATAAGGATGGACCCTATGCGTTTCATGGAACGAGATCTACGCTGGAGATACTCAAAAGCGGATATCTCCAGGCATCTTACTCTATGAATGGTCATGGGATCTATTTCGGGCGTCGTTATCAGGACTCTGAACCCTATGCAGGTGATGAATCTAGCAGTTACGGTGATTCCGATAACCCAGTACGCTCGGTTTTCGTATTTGACAAAAAAAAACAGTCGATTTTCGAGAGTGAAGATATTGGACAAGGAGGTAGCACACAGGCATACGTGATAACCACACAGGATCGTTATGATCTCACTAACCTGAAGGCCATTGTGTTTATGGATATGGTTGATGTGGAGGCGTTTGATGATTATTATGCGAATTGTGACGCGGAGACAAAACAATGGCTCGATACGATCACCTATTATAATGCGAAATACATCCCTGACTTCAGGGCGGCGTTTCACGGTGCTCGTATGAAGATCTTGAAGGATATTCATCTACTGATTTGGGTGATTCATGGAGGAGCACCACAGGGTTTTAATATGTCAGAAGACGAGTTGATCCTTCTCGCCAAGCTAAACACTCCTTGGGATAGCTCTGTATTCCAAGATATCATCGCTGCTACCCTGAAACTGACACCAGAATTCGCCGAGAACGTCCTCAATTTCCTACCATTATCTCCCTCCGAATGGGCCGATGCCATTACCTGGATGGCTTCACCGACACATTGGAGCCCCCTCCGGTCCATCTATCTAAGTAATGTAAAGAATGTTGGTAAGCTTTTCGATAAGGTCCGAGGAGATCCAGTAGCCTTTACGAGAGTCGATGCTTGGTTGACACAGCACATTGAAAAGACACAGAGGCTCAAACCGGAAATGAGAGACCTTCTGATGACGTTACCACTGGTTGCTAAGATCTTGTTATAAGCAAGGGAGTGACTCATATCCCTAGGTCCTGACGAAACTTCAACGTCGCTGGAAGAGTGGTAGGCTCAGCGTAGAAGACAATGATCCGTTCGAGGATGTGATTCACATCACGCGATGCCCATGCTTTACCCAGCGGCGAGCGAGGATGTTTCTTAGGATGGGACAGTGGTGTTAGCAGAGCAACTAAACAATGTTTAGCGCGGTGCTTGAGCATATTTAACCCCCTCTTCTGGTGTACTTTCGCCTTTAATTCGGCATCAGGAGGAGCGAATACCGTTATGCTAGTATACATATTGAATAACATAAGCGGTGTAAACTTATCCTTGTTCTGGAGGTACGGATTGAATTGAGGGATCATGTAATGATCACATGGTTCCATCTTCTTATTCCGCAAAGCAAGGTGCAGAGCGGTATCCCCATGTTCATTCTGGAGATTCGGATTCGCCCCTAACTCGAGCAGATGTGGGATACATTCAGGGACCCAACCAGCATAATGGAGAGCAGTGTTGCCATCTATAACGGTCTTCACGTTAGGGTCGATACCTGGTATTTGCGCAATGGCTTCAAAATAGTCCATGTCATTCTTCATCACAGCGAGCATCAGTGATGAATGTCCCTCGTCATTCGTGACATTGACGTTTGCTCCTTTCTCGATCAGATACTTGATAATATCGATAGTTTCTCCTATTTTCAGAGCAAGCATGAGGGGGGTCTGTTGACCAGGTCCTACCCATTCGATATTGGCGCCAGCCTCTACGACGGCAGTGACGATCTCTAGGTTCCGTGTGTACACGGCGAAAAAGAGAGGGGAAAAACGATTCTGGTCGACAAGATTAGGATTTGCGCCCTTTTGGAGAAGCAATTTCACGGCAGTCCATTGCTGACCTTGCATTGCGAGCCCAAGGCATGTGCGACCTTCCCTGGAGACGATGTTGGGATTTGCGCCCTTCTCGATAAGGAAGGCGACAATGTTCGATTTCCAGCGAAGACCGGTAAGAAGTGCAGTATCGCCATGTGAATTAAGACAATTGATGTCCACGCCAGCCTCTAAGAGAGCAGTTAGACTCGATATATCTAACCGCTGTACAGCAGCGTGAAATCTCATTTCTAGTTCCGACATTTTTTCTTATGTATAGGTAAAATATATGTGCGCCTTACACTTGGACTCCAACTACCACATCATGTTGTCCCCCTCGAGGAGAGAGAAATCGCAGATTACGTACAGGACGAACAGGAGCTTCGACTGGTTTGGTCATCTCCGCGACGATATGCGTCACCTTGAAGTACCAATTGTTGATGATCGACACGATAGCAAGTTGGCTGATTCCGGCAATAAAAGAGTTCCATTCTTTAGGCAGACATGAAGCAGTCGCATCCGCTACGAAGATGGTAAAGGTGGACCGAATGATGATCAATTGTTCCAATAGCGAGCATATAATGTACAGTATATGCCATCCAAAGTACGCTTGCGGAGCAGGCCATCTGCGGTTTCCATAGTAACTCCAATGACGCATCGCGTTCACTAATGGAGCGAACAACATCGTTCGATGCACCAAGTCCGAAAGTTCTCCGCACATGTTGTAATCCATAGGTAACGCTTCATAGAGAAAGATCACCATGATCATTGACGACCAGAGCTCGAGCACGAAAGACACCTTTCCAGTTTGCAGAAACATTGTATATATGTGGGAGAGGGGGACAGTGCACATATAAACCTTCCTAAGAGAGGGAACACAAAAATAAAAAATGAGTAAACGGACCCCCATACTACACCGTCTGGTGATCGCCCTAGCGATGCTCACCAGTATTGCGATCGTCGCCCTCATTTACGAACTGCTCGTCATCTTCGGCGTCTTCACCGCCCAATGTCCCACCTATGCCGGAAAAATATGCAACGGCCTCGGAACCTGCTCCAATGGACTATGTATCTGCACCAATGTATACTATAGTGGTCCTGCTTGCTCTGTTACTCTCGCCGATGGGTTCGTTCAATCTCTCGGTATTGGATGTTCCGCCATCGGATACGTCGGTGCGGTATTTGCCAATATGAGTGTTGTCCCTACTGCTTGTCAGGAAACATACTACGGGAACACCAAAACCGGAGGGTGGGATGCTGCTGGTTGTATGCCAACGATCCAGGATATCGCTCGTCGTGTCTCACTAGGCACCGAAGCCCAAGATGAAATCTTCTCCCTACCAATGTGTCAATGCCCCCAGGGGACATCGGGATCATCATGTAATGCCAATCCTTGTCCCCTCAGTGATAGCTATACCGTCTGTAACGAGTTCGGGAATGTTTCGGTGACCTACACCTACAATGGTACCGTAAATGGTCTCGGCTGTCAATGCAATCAGGCGATTATCAATTATCTCTCCCAAACTCATCTGGAGACTTTCTCCCCTGAAGCTCTCGTTCAGATGCGTGACGATATCGGTCTCGTCAACATCCTCTCTCAGCCAATGTGTGGTCAACTCATCACTCATTCCCAATACCCCGACATGAAACTCGTCTACTATCCCCAGGTCGCCACCGTGTTTCCCACTGGTAACTTCTACCGCTGCTTCTGCCAAGCAGGACGAACCGGAGTAGCCTGCGAATTAGGCGCGTGTCCTGAACGATTCGGTCTTGTTTGCTCTGGACATGGAGAACCCACCTTAGGTGTAGGTGCGCAAATAGGAGCTCCTTTCAAAGGCTCAGCTGCTGCTACCACTCTCTGTACTGGTCCTGGAACTACCAATTGTGGTGGTTCGCCTGATCTATGTGTTCAAGACCTGACCCTCTGCACGCCTCGCACCGTATGTCCTGCGAATCGTCCGGTGCGTTGTCGTGATGGTTCATGTATGCCACAACCCTATAATCTCATCTATGGTACTTGGGCGTTCGGATTGATGGAGAATATGACGCAAGTTCTGGTTGATAATCTCTGTTTCGCATCCTCGTTCATCTCCCAAGCTGCGTATGCTAGTACTACCGATTACCTACAACTGCTCTCAGATTGTGCAGGGGATCTCGCCAATCTAACCTCCACAGGGTATCTGATACCTGCTGGCGAGCAATTCTTCGAATCTTCGCTCCTGGTGGTCCAATTGGAACTCATTTCCTCTGTCGGTTCCCTCCAGCTAACATACCGAGGAGTCTCCAAAACCGTAGTTGGACCTGGTATTCAAACCGTCGTGTTCTCCGAGACCTACGAACAAGAAGCAGCTAGACTCTATCTACCAACGATCGTCGCACGCAGTGTCTCTCTCGTAGATGCCACCTTCGTGGACGTCGATCCCAGTCCTTTCGTATTTGACACGAACAACATGCTACCTAACGATTATACCCTCGTAAGACTCCAGTCCACCGTCGCTACCAGTAACGTCTATGTTCTCGATGGTTCAGCTTCACGCGTGGTATACGACCAGATAAATGGCGACTGGTTCATCGCCAACCTCAGCTCCACTCTGGTGGTTATTCCTGGAGGAACTCTGGTTACCTATGCTCAATGCTTTGCTGACTTCCAGGGTTGTATCTGGAACGTTGCCACTCGTCTTTCCTACGATGGCACTCGCAAATTATGCAACACAAAAACCTCCAGCATCAACCTCCTCTGTACCCCTGCACCTTACGCTCCCTATACTCGCGTGAAGACCGTCCTCACCCTAACTAGCTCTACCGCAGCCTCCATCGATTGGGAAGGATTGGGACCATGGGCGGTTGGGTCAGCCGTACAGGAGGTCAATGAAACCGACTTCTCCATGGATTCAGGGTGGTTACTGTACACACCTACGGTTGATTTTCAGGGTGTGCGTTCCATTTCTACCATCGAACTAGGGGATCTCGTGCAGGGTTCTGCTTGTCCTCCCAGTACGGTGAACGCCTCTGTCCTCGATGCTCAGTGGTGGGAAGATATCACCCGTCGTTCAAACTCAGCGCTTATCCCTGGCATGAAGGCTATCGCAACTTTTACCGTTTTCGGGCGTGAATTTCTCTCCAGAGGTACCGTAACGTCTTCCAATCCGATGACCATCTCCACCCTCGGTTATAGCGATCCAGTGCAGGTTTCCGCCATGAAGCAGATCACTTCAGTCGAATTTGGACGTGGGCTTACCGATGAATCGTTCCGTGTCTTCCCTGGAATCTGCCCTAACGGCAAGCCTGCTCTCCTCTCCCCTCAATCTTTCCCGAACGTCTCTGTCACCTGTAGTTGCACCATCACCGATGCCCAACGTGACATGACCTGCAACTGTGGAGACCAGTTCATCCCAGTCTACCAATGTCTCTGTCCTGCTGGAGGAGGATGTAACTGTTTCGGGCATTACCCTGGTATGGCAGAGGTGGAAGCTTATCTCGATGCATACCGTTACAGTCTCGAATCTGTCTGCTTTTTCATCCAAGCTGGTGCTGCTCCGCCTTCCAATCTCACCTGGTTCGTCGAGCCTGACGAGGATGGAACCGCCTACTTTGAGAGACCGCCATGGTCTGCGTATCTCATGGAAGTGAGGGTCTATAATCTATCCTCCTGTGATACTAATCTCACGATAAGGGCTTCCTCCTCCGAGTTCTCACAAGCCGTAGAGACCTTCGAGATCGACTCTGATTGCGTCCTCCCTCGCCAAACCTTCAAACCAATCTATGCCCTTAACCAATCAGTCACCTTCGATCAATGGTGGATCGAAGGCTTAGGTCCGAACCAGACAATCGCTCCCGTCTTTGCTCCTGGCGGTATCCCCATCATCCCCTCCCAGATCCTCGTCTCCTCCAACCCCGGACAGAAAGACAACGTCCTCTGGAACGATCTCACCTACTGGATTTCCAGCGACCTCGACCCCCATAAGACCCTCACCTATCTCTTCACCGAACCAGAAATTCTCGTTGGAGCGTACGTCGTCTTTGAAACTGCAGGGGTCTGGGCTGGTAATTTCAGCATACCAGTTTTCGTCGATGTGCAAGTTTCTGACGATGGTATCCACTGGACAACACTAGGCCAAATCAAAACCGCCGTCTACTCTGGTAGTGAGGACCATTATCTATCCCTATACAGTCTTAACCGCCATATTGGTGTCCGTCTTGTGTCACTGTATGTCTTAGGAGTACGTGAATTTCTCGTGTTCACCAACCAACAATGTGACAATGAGGCCATCGAACTGAACGTCAGTCCCTCTTTCACCTCGATAACGTCCTACGCTCTCCAATCGATCCTCTCCCGTAACCTGAACTCCACCGTTCCTTGTATCTGTACGGAAACTTGCACTGTAGGCAATGGTCTCACGCCAGCTGCTGGAGACGCTTGTGTTGACGAGATGTATCTCGTGAACGGACTAGGGATGAACCCTTTCAAGATGGGCATATTGCCTTCTGGAGCAGGTGGTATCGATACAACTTTATTATATTGTCGATTAGCTTCCCTCAATTGTACTATTTACGATCCAAATCCTCCTGCTCCTCCGAACACTATACAATATGAGAATACCCCCACTCTTCTCGTATGGTGGGTGACTGGGACCGCTTCTCCCCCTATTTCCTTGTTCAATCTCACCTGGACAGGGAGAGTTTCCATTTATCCCTCTAATGCCAACTTAACCGCGCCACTTTCATACATTTATCGTGTGGTAGATCCCAGCAATGAACAATTCAATTTCTCATTAGGAGTGCAGGGATACCCTAACTACACCCTCACGCAGAACTTATCGTTGGTACAACTTGGTATTGCTTGTACAACTGGGACCCAATGTGGGAAGTGTGGTTTTAGTTTACGTACTATACCTCTACTCCCAGGTAGCACATGTAATCTGACAGCCTATGAGCAGTTCATCCTCGAAGAATATACCAACAAATCCGACCATGTCGTTGAGAATTCTGCCCTTATCGACGAATACCTCGCAAGTGGACTGGTGACTGTTCTCGTGCCAAGTCTGCAGTTCACACGAGCTGTGACACAAGTAGTTCGTGGTGAATGTCTTGATTGTGATGGGCTAGTGCGCTGTCAAACTGGTGAATGTGTTCTCTATCCCTCTCAGTGTCCACCAGTGACCTACAACAATCCAGGGGATGGATGTACACAGATCTCTACCCAGAGTAACAAGTACAAATGTGCGTGCGCAGTAGGTTATGGCGGGGTCGATTGTAGTCTCGATTATTGTATGGCAGGTGATCCTTATACTTTCAATATCGATCCTCATCTATGGTGTTCATGTGGCACTTCACGTCCGATGAAGATCCTTCCGGGGAGGAGCTACGTTGCACCTGTGAGAGGATGTTATATGGATTCAGAGATCGAAGTGATCAATGAAGATGGGTCTCCACCAGTTGCTGGTGAGGTGCAATGGAATCGCGTCTCGTTCGAGTTTGCTCCATGGGGAGTGGCTGCTCTGCATTGCTACTACGATCTTGGAGGTAAGATGATGGCTTCCAATTGCCCCTATGCTGTACAGGGTCCCTACGGTGAGAAACTCGAACTGGAAGATTGTGTACTTACGCGAAACCCCAACAATCTCCCCCAAGTCACCGCCTGGAAAACCTTCACCTACTTTAACGGTACCTCCTACACAATTCCCTGGACCAAAGTAACCCAATACAACGAATTCCCCTTCCGCTGCCCTGATGGTCATTGTCAGGCGTCCGAGAAAGACTGCTACAATGTAGCTTTTATCTCCCCTCCGTGTGGTGCAGGGGGCAAATGTCGCGTAGATGGCACCTGCGATTGTTTCTCAGGCCAGGATACCTTCGCGTATACTCAAGAATGGACAAATCTTGTGACTGTACCCTACACTGCAGGTAATCCTCTTGCATGGGGCGAACCTTCCACCCCCTATTTAGAGCATTGTTCAGCACAAAATTGCACGGATGGAGCATGCGAGACGATCCCTTACAATTGTTTCCCAGGAACAGTTGCAAATCTGTTTCGAGATGCCCATATTGCCTGTCCAACCACGTCGAATTACTACGGTATGTGCGGTGTAGATCTACTGGCATGCCAGAGAGGAGATGTAACCCTCCCTCTTGCTTGTGCTGGTAATGGATATCCAGCTAAGAGAGATTATCGTGATGAAGTATACTGTCGATGTGGGGACTTGGCGACCGATCTGGCATCCTTACAAGACGGTGGAAATATCTCCAACCATCTCCAGTCCACTGAATTAGTCCCTAATGGATGGGGTGGAGAGTATTGTCAGCAGTATTATTGTCAAGATGATCCTCGACAATTGCAATACTCGCAACTGGATCCGGTCACCAAGTTGCCCTATCAGGATAACGAGTTCGTGACTCTTCCTGGTCTTTGGATTGGTGGTTCGTGTGGCGCTCCTATCGGTCCTGATCCCGTTAATCAGGTACTCTGGAATAACTTCTGTGAGGGCTATTCACGCCTTTCAAGATGCCCGATGGTACTTTGCTTGATCGCCAAAGTCCCTACTGGCGTTCTCCCCCAGGATTGTACTGGTTCGGAACGCACACCGATGGTTTACGCCTGTAATAATCACGGACAAGCTCTCGCTGATGGTTCATGTTTATGTGAAGTCGATCTCGTAACTGGTGCAGGATATGGTCCGGATGCTACAGGAGTTGGGTGTTTCCAGTACATTCAGACCCCGATGGGAATCAACGGTAATCCATGCAACAAGGCCACTACCAACTCTGCCAATTGGATTCAAATTACCATTGAACCATCCTGGGAGGATCAACTCCCAATGCTTATGTTAGGCTTAGGCCTGAATCCGAATGCGGCTGACATCATCAAGTTACTCGTTTCTCAACCTGCTCGGTTCCTGGCTCTACAGCAATCGGCGTGGGTGCAGATGATCCAGCAACTGACCAACGATCTCATCACCATCGAGGGGGATATCTGTGTCTATCCTCACGAAAACCCTGCTAGTCCAGTCTGTATGCTCCCCTATGTGGGCCGAGAAACCATCGTAGGACCGTACCTGAAATCGTTTTCTAGTCCCGCTGACTTAACCGCCTATACCACCGGTATACCTCCAATACTAACTGACTTCAAATGGAGATACTTCCAGACCGGTTTTTCCCAACCCCCTCAACTAGGTCTGGATTATATACAGATCAACTCTACCCTCAACTTCACGTTCCCGAATGCAACCTATGTGACCCATTTCCATATCTTCGGCCGATCTCTTAACACGCAGAGTACGGTAAATATCCTCTTCCTGAACGATGCCAATGAATCTCTTTGTGGTGAGGTTGCTCAGCTTGGGGATCTCGATGACTATTCAGGACAATGGACCTGGTTATTTGTTGGTTGTCAGCAACTATGGCGTCCATATGATTTCACGCAACTCGGGGTTACCTATACGGACGCATGTTATGCAGGTCTAGGATCAGAGACTTGCATTGACTGGATGGAATCGGTCTGTTCTGGTATTCCAGGAGCTGAAATTCTAACTCCTGCTTCTACGATAACTTATCCTGGATGTCCAATGACTTCTACATGTTGTGTGCCAATCTCTGAAGCAAGTGGACCAGTTACCAGTGTCCTACTGTCATCCAATGGACCGTTTCTGATACAGGAATTCGTTGTGTTTGGGTACTTCCCCTTCATCCTCCCTATGCCTCCTGGTCTACTGAGACGCATCCAGTATGCACAAGGCAACAAGGTGAATCCCCATGCAGGAGGGACAGGACAATGTATCGATATGCTCTATCTACAGAACCCTAATCTGCTCGGTCTGGATGGTGGGTACTTTCCATACCAAATCTACCCTAATATCACTGGTCAACCTCCCATTACGGTAACCAATCTGAACTACGCACAGGCAGCTGCTGCATGTCAGAATGTTGGGGCGTGGTTAGCGTTGGATCGTGGACTCGATCCTGCTGGCAGTTATGCTCAGTATTTTGGTGAAGCATGTTGTCCTGGAGGACAGACAAGATGTACTCAGGCGTGTCTTATAGGGGCAAGAAATAGGAATGAGATGCCGAATCCAGCAATGTCTGATTTCTTTGTCCCCTCGTGTTCGCAATGGGGTTGTGTCATCTCCTCTAATGGTATCGAACCATATTCCCTACTATCTCCCTCGGATCGATCAGATTATGTCTCCACGCCTGACGTAGATGGTTCAATACTGTGGAATACGGATTGGACATCAGGAGTAGCCATGTCTTGGTCTTCTGCCCTTAACATTCTATTCACCGAAGATCAACGTCAAGTGTTCACGGGGTTATCGTATTCACCATGTGGTGGTTCTCCTTACGGTTGCAGCGCGTCTTCTCAGTTGCAAAACACCTGGGCAACCGCTGGTCCTCAAGCTGGGTTTTCGCCGATAACCGTATGGAACACGAACACCTTTCCAGCAGCTATGATTGAAAACGCATTCGGTGTGATGGTCGTAGCCTCTAATCAATACAGTCCTCCCATAACCATCGGAGCAGCCACAATGCCAGGACTTATCTACAGTCAGACCAAATATGTCGGTAATCCTGCCTATCAAACTACTGTCATCACGAAAGGTGCTGTCAATACCTTCTGGGTGAACCCACAGACCTGTAGGATTTCCCTCTTTAATACCTACCTCTGTGGCCGAAACTTTCAAGCAGGCGGTCCATATGGTGCGAAGAAAACCTATGTCGTCTCCCCGGCAGATGGCTATGCATCTCTATTCACGACCTTCGGGTATGGTGGTACTTGGGATGAATGTGCGACTCCTGGAGCTACCAGTTGTTTCGGATTAGGTACCCAGATGTTAGGACAGTTTGGATCCCATATCCTCTCTGTTGCCGTCGAGGGACCATGTATACTCACGATGGTACGCGGTGGCGGTGGCGGTGAGAGTGTGCGCTCTTTCCAGGAAGAAACCACCTATGGAATATCGGCAGTAAACCAGGCGTGGGGAGGATATGCAGGGGTGTATGGATGTACCAATCAATGTATCGCTGTCAATGATTATGGAGGATGTATCTGTATTCCCCAAGTAGATGGAACCTGTACGGTATCCAATCTCACGCCTGGACAGGGAGGAGAATATCTCTTTCCAGGTCAGGTTGTTCAGAGTACATACGATCTGAACTATTGGGCAAACGGTGTCTATGGTGCAGAATTTACATCGTGGAATATCTATCCTCTGTTCACCGCATACCAGATGGAGGTTAATGCTAGGGCGCAATTCACTGCTCCTCCGCTCAACTCAGGGGATGAGCAGACGCTTACGCTATCCTCCAATCCCTACATGTGTTCGCGTGTGGATATTCGCATCTTGCAGGGAATCAGTGGACTAGCGTCACAATCGAACCCTATGAATTACCCCTCCAACCCATATGCCTATTCTGGTCGTATCACCACTTCTTCATCTGTTAATTACCATACATCTGTTCCAGTGATTCCTGCCGCTAGCATGACTCTGCTCTCGATGACGGATGTCCAAACCTTGCTCAATGGCGGTCCAGGCACAGCTCTCCCCAACCAGTTTATTCCATGCGCATCTCTAGGGCGTCCTGTTCTTGTCTGTCCTTCTTGCATCGTTGCGCAACCTCCTGGTATCTGGCAATTTGACGCACGATGGTATAACCCTGCCAGTCCCAATGTCTTCGAATACGTCGTCTCCCAGATGGAGCAAACCGAAGATAGTCTCGCTATCAACAAGGTAGCTCCTCAGGTGTATGTCAGTTGGGCAGCTCCCAATAACTCCACGAGCCAGCAGTTTGTTGCCCTTGCCAGTCTCCAATTTAACTATACTCGTGTATATGCTCGACTCATCGCAAACCTGATCCTTTCCCAATACACCACCCGCTTCTTCCTTGATGATTGTACCGCCGTGATAGCCAATAATCCTCTCACCAGTGGGGTTCCCTACCAAATAACTACCGTGGTTTGCCAGAATCCCGCCTACACCGCTCTCTGTCTCCAGGACTATACCAAATATGTCTGTCAGAATGGGCGTATGGGAGATATCTGCGGAGACAGTGCGCGTGGAAATGGCGGTACCCCTGATGCTCCAACCACTGTCTTCTTACGCTATCCTGATACCGTCCAAGCCAACAATGAGGAACTCTTCGCTGCCAAACTAGCCTACGATACAGGCCAGCTTGATGCTTTTTTAGTTCAAGGAAGGGTCGATTATCAACGCGAATTGACCTATCTACAGACCTATTCAGGAGAGTCTCTCGTCTGGCCCTTTCCACAGGTGCAAGCTGCATTCCAGGCAGGTGGGTATTGTGATCGCCCTGGTTATCTTTCTCCTGGAGCTACCGCGAATCCAGGACAATGGATCTGTTTCGACCCCTTTCGGATCTGGCCTGTCGATTGCGGTGTCCAATGCTCGAGCAAAACTGGTATCTGTCGCGAGAGAAGAGCCCTCGATGCTCAGTATTGTGACCCAGATGCTCCTCAACTCCCTCTCATCGAGATCCCCGCCGATCAGTACCCCCTCAATCTTCAAGCGGTGAACTCCAGCATACCATGGACAATCTCCAGGTGTGGAGTTGTCATCGATCCTTCCACCTATGGGGTAGCTGATTCGTATGGGTTTCCGTCGACTGCCACGAAAGCGTTCGTCATGCTTGAGATTGTCCCTAATGATTACGTCTGGCTACGTATCACCCGATCATTCTCCTCCTGGCAGAACACCGGCAAGAACAACGCCCAGTACAGTATGATCAACACCACTCGTCTCTACGGCTCATTCTCCTGCTCCAATCCTGCTTGTTACGTCGCCGTATGGGTTTCCTCTCTCTCTCCTACCTATACCACGGTACCTTACGATAAGTTAGTGGTAGGTAACTTCTCTGGTAACTTCTCTGGAACCAGTTCGACGATTGTTACCTACCTCATCGATCTCTCCATGTACCTAAACACTACCGCTTACTATCAGAGTTTGGGGTTTGATATGTACGGTATGGTACGTGGTGACACGATCAAGCTGTATACTGTGCTGGCTTCTGATAATGCCACGATAACGGCTTGTCAGACCCCTAACCAATGGACCATACACGAACCTTCCTCCTCTATCGACGTAGCTGATCCTACTAATGTCCCACTCTTCGACTACTTCACCACCCCTGATGGACAGACATTAGCTCCAGGACAATGCTACTGTAAAGACCCCTCTTACGGAGGTACAGCATGTGATGAACTGGCAATTATTTCGTACTTAAAAGGCCAGAAAGAGGTATGTGGTGGGTTCCCGAAGCCTGGATATAACGCCGTTGACTATAACGGTAATATCGTGCCTCTACAAGCCGATGGTAGCTGGTTGTCCTCTGACGGCAAACGGTGGGGATGTGCCACAGAGAATGCAGGACTCATTCTCCGAACCAGACCTAACCCCATCACCCGTTTCGACTTTCCGTTCGTCTATGAGACAGAGAGCACGCTAGGAGAGAGTACCTACATCAAACCGGAAACAAACGTGGTGAATGACCTCTCAGGGGAGGATACTGTCCTCGATCTCCCAGGGACAACCGAACTCTGTGCTGGAGAATCGACGGCGCTGGCTTCCTGGTTGACTGGAACGGAGGCTCTGAGCTACTATCAGATAGCACAACCCAATGCCTCCTCATTCGTCGATCTAGCACGAACTCCTACTGGCGATTTCCGTTGGACTCAACGAGATACCGTGGTGGTACCCTGTTCAGGATCATCTCCATGTGGAACAGCGCAACCTACCAACCCTTGCCTCCTCATCCATAACAGCTCCTATTTAGGTACCTGCTTCGCTATCCAGTATAACAATCTGGTGTATAATGTCTCTGGGACCAATATGACCGATGGAGCGACCGAGACGGCGTATAATCTTACTGGATCAAAGGTGCTCACGCTACGCAATCCGATCATAGGGGGGACAGGATGCAGTGTTAGGGTATATAATGGCACAGGGACCTTAGGAGTGGTGGTGACTGCGCCAGGGTCGTCAACTACATGTGTCTCTAATGGTGAAGAATATCAATGTGCTACTACTGCTGGAGTATCGCAGATCACGCTTTTTGCACTACCGAGTGGAATTTCTATACGTGAAGTGTTGGTATATTCGTTGAGTGATCCGACTCGTTTTCTTGCTTATTACACGTAAGTAAAGACGACTACCTAAACACGCACAGGACGAAATTGATACCATCCCTCTGTTGGAAAAGATGGTATATGTTCACGTTCCCATGACCCGATTTCCCATGGTGAATCAGCATCGATGATGTTCTGGTTGATCCAATTAGCGAAATCACCCACGATAGCCTCCAAACCATGCCACGCAGTCACATGTTCCATATAGATGAAAGGTCGTTGTTTTAGTACTCTCACCACCCTTCGATAGTCTGGATCCTTTGGATTAGCCTCTTGCGTAAAGTCATTCGTCAATTTACGCATCACGTTGAACGCTGTAGTGACCTGATAGAACTCTTTGTCTATAAGTTGCCATTCATCGTATTCTTGCGTCAATTCCCACAACAATTGCTTCGCCTTCTCCTCCGAGGATTGCAAGGAGAAGAACCACCCGATCAACAACAAAGCTCCGATCACCATAACATTCATTGGCATCATGGTAATGGTTGTGAGAGGGTGGACAACTACGCTGCCTCCGGTAACAGAACAGATGTTAATCGCTGTACAAAGGTCATCGTGACTGCTATATGACCAACCAATCCCTGGAATGACTCCAGCCTTAACTGCGTGAAATCCATTCCTCTCGCCATGAATCGCAGAATGATGTCCTTTGTATACTGATGGTTTTGGATATTTGTGATTACCCCGTCTTCACCATTAAAAACAGCAGGAATCTGATGACCGACTGGTACGTCTAACATGAAATAGATCATACCATGAAAGATATCTACTCCTAGCTCATGCTCATGCTCAATAGCATATTCGAGCAGATAATTCTCTACACTACCTGGTACTAGATGTGGATGTCTACTAAACATAAATGCTGTTACTGGCCAAGCCGTGTCCGGTATACCGACTATGATCAGAAGACTACCTAGTTCTGTAGCAATTATACGACTCACAATACGTATCCGTGATATTCTTCCTTGAGCATCGGTTTCGTTCGTAATTGTCGTCACGACATCGTCAACGGGTAAGGGTACAGCCGCCATCCTCTGTTTGTCACAGAGAATATGTCTCTAACACCTTGGACAGCAAAGCATAACTATGCATATTATTTACGCGTACATCGACGTGTACCCCTATCCATCTGTCCGCCTATCGAGTTACCGGTACTTCATTTATTCACGCCATGGTTAGCTACTATAGACGCTGATGGTTACGATTGGTGGGAGTATTATGTCTATTGGCGCGATCTACAGATAGCTACCGACAAACTGACTGGATCCCTGGTATGCCTTGTCGCCCCTCTCTACTCTCCTCGTTTACACACTGGAACCTATCTCCCCGCCGATCTCTTCCGCAAACTGATGCTCTTTCTCACCTGCTCCTGGGGAAATGACTGAGCTTCCTTGGATGACGCCTTGGATGGCAAGGTGTCACTATGCGGCTTACATACACGAACATAAGTGCGTCCCATCTGCCCGTCCACCTGTCGAATTGCCCGTGATCGCTACTTTCAATGAATGGCGGGACATGTATTATAGCGGCAAGTTTATTATAGGACTGTATCATTATTGGTGTAGGTTGGATACAGTCACCTATAAGCTCACGAGGTCCATGGTATGCCTTGTCGCCCCTCTCTACTCTCCTCGTTTACACATTGGAACCTATCTCCCCGCTGATCTCTTCCGCAAACTGATGCTCTTTCTCACCTGTTCATGGGGAAATGACTGAGCTTCCTTGGGCAGCAAGGTGTCACTATGCGGCTTACATACACGAACATAAGTGCGTCCCATCTACCCGTCCACCTGTCGAATTACCCGTGATTGCTAATTTCAGTGAATGGTGGTATACGTATTATAACGGAATGTTTATTTGGGATGTGTACAAGTATTGGCGTGAGTTGGATACAGCCACCTATAAGCTCACGAGGTCTCTGGTATGCCTTGTCGCCCCTCTTCACTGTCCTCGTTTACACACTGGAACCTATCTCCCCGCCGATCTCTTCCGTAAATTGATGCTCTTTCTCACCTGCTCCTGGGGAAATGACTAAGACGCCTTGGGCAGCAAGGTGCCACTATTGGTGGTATATACGCGACAATGGATGCCTGCCATCCACTTGTCCGCCTGTTGAGTTGCCTGCAATTAATAATTTCATCGAATGGTATAAGATACATTATGGGATAACAGACATCGTATGGAACACCGCATGGCAGCACTACCATTATTGGGGCGATCTACAGATAGCCACCTATAAGCTCACGTGGTCCATGGTATACCTTGTCGCCCCTCTTCACTTTCCTCGTTTACACACTGGAACCTATCTCCCGATCGATCTCTTCCGTAAACTGATGCTCTTTCTCACCTGTTCGTGGGGAAATGCCGCAACCTAACCTCCCAATGTACAAAGAATACGGTCCCTATCTGGTGGCATACGGTTGGCATGTTCCTGCATTGACGAGATATTTAGAACATAAACATGCGTCCGAACGGTTTATCGATATCTTGATGGCCTTAGTCTCTCCCTTGTACGTCAAACGGTTGCGTAACGGGGTGTATTTGCCTGCCGATCTCTGGAAGAAACTGAGGACCTTCATAAATTATCACGGCTGAAAATGTTCCGGATTCGAATCGACGAGGGAGAGAAGCCCTGGAAGCGAGCGCTACATACACGAAAACCGCAACCTAAGATGGAATACCTTACCAAGGACCAGGTGGTGTTGATCAAGAAGACGTTTCCAGAACTCAAACGGGAACACCCTGTTCGTTGCATGTACGGTTTAGACCGCCTTTACATCGATTGTCTAGGGGACGACAACGACAAGAAACGAATAGTGAACAGACAGATTCGCGCAGAGAACAAACGTCACAAACATGAGCAGTGACAGTGACGATCACGAGGACAGTAGCAGCGACTATGAGGAGGATGAGGACACCTGGAACGTGGAGAATTTCGACGATGGGTTGAGCGACCACGAAGATGACGATGAACTGATTCCCAGTGCGAATGGTACGCGTTTTACGATGACCAAGCGTACCCATCGTCGAATCAGGAAAGACCTCGAGAGTGTCGTCACCAACCTACAAAACCTCTCCGATGCGTGGATTGGTGACAATTTTCCACGACCAGCTGCTATCGTACAGCAGAGAAGAGAGGACATACCGCCTCCTCAGGTCGCTCCTCAGGTCGAACCGGATATGGCGAGGTTTTTTCACACATACTTCGCAGGCCAGAAGGCGGTCACAAAAAATGAGCAGTCGACGGTTCTCAAAGTCGTACAGGGAGATTCCTGTATTTCAACCTCAAGTGACGAGAGAGTCGTTCGGAGCGCTGGGAGATGTACCTAAATTTGCATGCACGATCTGTTCTCGAGTCTTTCCTGTACGGTCTGAGGGGAAGATGTCTATGAAAATGTTTTCTTTTTGTTTAATGCATGGTTACTGTGATGATTGTTTTGATAGTCTTATGCGCACACATATCGATGGAACACCTCATGTATGTGCAGCGGTCTTACAATCTACGAGATATGGTTGCATCCGATCTCCCTATCGTTACCGTACATTCACAATTCTTATGTTATTGGTGTCTCCCCTCTTTGTTCTTCGTCTGCGCCCTCCTACGTTGTACCTCCCCATCGATCTCTGGCGTCGATTGCAGCGTTTCCTCGCAGTATGAGCCTCTATGAAGCTGTAGAACGTGCTCGGCGGGAACATGAACAACAGCTATTGGCAGACTATCGCCTTAATCCTAATAATTTAAGCTATATGACCCGATTAATTTGGTTCTATCGACCCACATATCATCTTCTCATCCTAGTTTCCCCACTCATTGTCCCTCGTTTACGCCCTCCTAAACTGTACCTCCCTATCGATCTCTGGCGACGTTTGCAGAGTTTCCTCGTAGTATGACCATCACCGAGCTCTATGAGGCTGTAGAACATGCTCGACGGGAACAACGAAGTATCATCATTACTAGTCGCTGGGTTTCAAGCCGCCTAACTACACGTCGTGATTATATCGTGCATATACTCATCCTAGTTTCCCCACTCTTTATCCCTCGTTTACGCCCTCCTAAACTGTACCTCCCCATCGATCTCCTGCGACGTTTGCGAAAGTTCCTCTAGCATGAGCATTCCATGGCTTAATTGGGAGATAGAGGGGGCTCGTTATGAGCGTGAACGAGAATACTCGATGGTCACTCGACGTATGGAAATGGGCAGTATATTCGATGTGGTTAAACAGTATTGGCGTACATATCATATTCTCATCCTAATTTCCCCACTCTTTGTCCCTCGATTGCGTCCGAAAACATTGTACCTCCCGATAGACCTCCTGCGACGTTTGCAGAAATTCTTCTGACATGATCCTTCCATGGATTAATTGGGAGATAGAGGGGGCTCGTTATGAACGTGAACGACTATACTCATATGTCCCATGGATCGACATTACTGCCACCATAATCCAATCAGAGATTAATGCGAGAGATCTGCTCATCATAGTCTCTCCTCTCTTTATCCCTCGTTTACGTCCGAAGACATTGTACCTCCCGATAGACCTCCTTCGGCGTTTGCGAAAATTCCTCTGACCTCCCTCTCACATATACGCAACAACAAAATGACCTCGAAGAACACCGAGTCACTGGAGAAGACCCTTCGAAAAAAGATCGAACATATGCAAAACAAGCTAGCGCGTTTGCACGTTGGAACGCAACCTGACTACTCAAAGCTCAGCCGACACTATGCGCCGGACGTCGATCGTCGTCGTGGGGATATCTTTGTATGGACCAAGACAGAGACTCCTGTAGAAGAGGAAACGGAGGAGCAAAAGCGTGACCATCTGATGCAGTTACTCATGCATGAAAAAGGAGGTCAATTCGTTATCTCTGGTGGTACATTGCAACGCATCGAGGAGGGACAGGAGCCTACGATGCCAGCTAAGGCCCCTCTTACCGAGAAGGAAAAGGAAGAGCAAGACCGTCTCACGCGTAAACTTATCATGGAAGAAAGACATCGAATGGTTGCCTCTGTTGCTCAATTACGAAAGGAGTACCAGGAACACCTCAGATTGTGTTCCAACATGCCAGCTAAAGCCCCTCCCGCAGGTTATCCCCTCCTCACCAAGGGTATGGTTCTCGAGATTGAGAAAGAACTTGGCGTACCTCCTGGTACTCCTTTCGTGATGGTTGATCCGGTGGCGAGAGAGAAAGGTGAACCTTGGTTCTTCCGTGTACCTCCAAAACCTATCGAGGAAGATGTACGTCAAGCATTGGAGAGCGCTACAATCAAGGAAGAGGTGGAGAAAGCCTATATGTTCATGGTCGATGGTCCCCCTGCACGTAGGAGATTCGATTGGGCGAGCTTCGTGACTAAAGAAGAGCTAGCTAAAATAGCGGCAGAACATGCTACTATGGAGAAAGTATCTCGGATGATGAACATGGACCGTGATGGTGCCCCTACGCACGTGGTCTATCGTCCAGATGGGAAACCACCTATTTCTCCGCTCATTCGGATGGACGAAGAGGAGGAAGAGGAGGATAAAATGCCACCAAAATTCTCCTGGCAGGGTGAAGGTCCAGGATACGGCGATCCGATTACGCTGGATATGATGGAGATCATGAGTGGTAAGATTCCAACCTCAACGATCGAGATTGACGAGGAGGGGAACCGTAAAACCAAGGAGTACGTTCTGCCAATGGTGTCCGACGACCTGGAGGATGTATGCAGTGACGAGGAGTCCTTACCAGCACTGATCCCTGTCCCGGTGAAGCATCAGTCTCACTCTCCTCATTATCATTATTCTTACCATAACATGTTCGACAGGAGAGATCTGAAGGTGAGTGCCAAGTTGCCTGTTCCGGACGAGCCATGGGTGATCGAGGAAGACGACGATATCCCCTCGATGGGAGATGTGCGAGAAGAAATTGATGATTGCGATTAACTTATGCATGTAAACCAACATCTCTACAAAAACGAACACGGGATAAAATTGCACGCTTTGCTTCACTCATTTCACCCATCGTGAACCGATTTCTCGTCGCTGTCATCACACGCTCCGATCCATCCAATGGGTAAGGAGGGTACTCATCAACCAGAATGCGGAGCAACTCGAGGTATTCATCTGGACATTCGATGCAACGCAGAAGAGGGTGGGCCTCGTTCGCTTTTCCCACGCCTTGTTTAGCCAGCTCGAGAGCTTGTTCCCAATGTTCACGGCTGCATTCCCAGTACAATTCATCACTGTATTTCTTGTCGCGAAGGTACAATCCAGCATTCTCACAGACGAATTGGGGAATACAATTGCATGGACAACACATACACCCAATGAGAAATCCACAACAGCATACACGTTCAGCTCCACGGTCTCCCAAGCATCGCTCACATCCATCTTTCTCACAGGTGGTCTTTCGGATCACCACATTCATGAACCATTCGAACATCGTTTTAGTCGGACAACCGAATGGATAAGGGCATGTACAATACGAGTACCATCGCAGACAAGCATGTTGATCAGCTTCGAGAACCACTGGTTCACGTACTGGTAATTCGCGATCCATTGTATATGTGTTTGTGAGAGACAAGAGTAAAGGGTGGACAACGTTATTTACTGTCCACTGTCTTGTGGAACTACCATCAACTTCAGCGGTTTGTTCACTTGCACTACCAAAGCGGCCAACAGATCTTCGATACTCTTCAGCTTCTCAGCTACCGATGTCATCTCGGCACGTTCCTCCTCCGTCATCTTGAGATCTACGGTGTTCTTAAATGGTTCGAAACCGCAGCGGTTCACATGTGCGTGGAGCGTCTCGTCCTCGCTCAGAACAACCTTCTCCTCCAGGGACAGATTCTCAGGGCGCAACACGCTAACCTCCTGAGGGAGCCCCTTGTGCTTGAGAATTCCAGGTCGAAGCGTACGTACGTTGTCGAAGACGCCCATCAACGCTTGAATCTTCGGGTCAGCATAGATGTCATCGATATGAGTACCGGAATAGTCCACCACTAATTTATGCCATCCAAACTCCGCCACTTCCTCTGGAGTCGGTAAATGGTGACGATCAACGTGGGGATTGTCTAGCTGCCATTGCCAAGCAACAGTGCTCACCCCAACTCGGCGTGGACCATAAATAATCAATAATTCTTCCGGCATTCTCACAGTATCTGTGTGTGTGAGAGCCTGCCATAGACACCAAAAATGGAGAAAGACGAGGACGACAAAGCAGAAATGTGGAAGACCCGGACCACGATGCCAAAATGTTGGAGCGCACGACCACCACCACACCGGTACGACACCAGCCCCCTGGGAGAGGACGTTGCTCCAATGGAGCATCTCAGAGGGCCTCATGCTGCACCTCCTGGGATGTCCACCACCTTTATGCAAATGGAATGCGATCGTCTTGTGGAGCCGGAACCTCCGCGTGACGATGGAGGAATGATGGAGTTCTTCCAACGTTTTTTTGGTCCTGACCTAGCGAACACACCAGCACATGTGCTGTTTCCTGGTCCATTGTCCGCCCCTGCCAATAAGAAGCTGCGACCTGCAGATGGGGTGGAGTATCTCCTATCGATACCGTATAACATGTATCTTGATACTGCACAACTGATAATCAAAGCTTCTTCTCGACAGTTGACGATCGAGGACATCAAAGAGGCTGTACGTGAGGACTAGTTCCTCACATATAAACATGAATAGCATCTTTCCTACACCACCAGGTTATCGCTATAACGTCTTCGATCTCCGCCCTGGTGTCGTTGACTATGCATCATCCGCCGCGATTTCCTCACCTCCGAAGGCAACAGTGAAGGATGGAGTTCGTGAGGGTCGATATGGTTTTGGAGAGTTGGAAACTATCTTTTCACCACCAGTAGCGTCATCGTCTACGCCTCGGATCGCCACGCTCCATCCGTTTGATATGCAGCATTTGGTGTTGGTGGACGGTCGACTTACACTTCCTCGACGCTATGCTATTGGAGGACCTGTTGCCTCCCATGGCAACTACTGGTGAGGGAGCCCGCCTCACATATTTACAAGGATGGAACGATATCTGCCCCCAGTCGCGCCGGACCTCCGAGAGGTGGTCATCTTCATTGATTTTGAGAGTAATGGTGGAGTACCATCTAAGAATGGGTTCATGGAGTTTGGAGCAGTTGCCAAGGTCCTAGGTACCAATCAAGACATCTCTACTTTCCATGGCTACGCTAGTCAGAATGGGTACGTTCCAGATGAACGTTGTTCAGTAGAGTTTTGGATGAAAAACGATGAAATGAAGGCCCGTTATGATGCAATCATCGCCATTTGTGAAACTGCGCCTACCTCCTCTCCACATCAAGTAGTGCAAAACTTTATCATCTGGTTGCATCTCCTCGTAGCTGGCTTGAATCTCAAAAATGTGCAGTTGGCCACCGACTGCTCAACCTACGATACGGGTATGTTGAAGGCGTTTTCGAACATTGATACCATGTACCTGTTCGGTGAACCGCGCGATATCATCGATATCGGAATGTTGTACTATGGATTGGGTCGACGTCCATTTACCAAGGCTCTTTTTGATGGTAGTTCGAAAGCGGAGGCCGTTCGAGCTCTCAACGAGATGTTCCCCAATGATGAACAGATCACCGAACTTCCAGCAAAAACCAAACACACCCACAATCCAGTCGAGGATGCCATGAACATGGGAGAAAGATATTCGTACGTGGTGCAGCGTCTGATGGGAGTACCTCATGCTAGTTGTATGTAGCTTATTTACACGTAAATAAGCATATATATATGTTACACATAAACATTTGCTGACCAGCCTTGCATCAATTCTGGATGATATTTCCACACCTCTGGGTCATCCAAATCGATTTCAAGATCATCATCATCTAAAATACGATAATGGTATCGCTTATTACCGATATAAACGATAGGGATTCTCTGTTCGAGGTCTTCTACGAGTAGAGAGAGGAGAAATTCCTTCCACGCACCGTAAGGTGGTGAGGGGAATATGTATTCCGCACGTTGTTTGATCTGCTCGCCGAGTCGATCGATGGCTCCTTTATAGCCACCATTTTGTTCCTCGAGAATGACAACGAAAAGCATCACTTCTGGTCTATTTAATAGCACATTGATTGCTCGATGACTCCACCAATCATGCTTCTTCGTGAAGATAGTAACGTACATCCACTTCTTCTTCTCCATCTTTGTGAGAGGTGGTCTACACACACACACAAAATGATTTCTTTGCTTGTGTGTTTCTTGCGTGAGCTATTGAGGGCATTGTTGTTTATCATCGATATCGTATGTGGAATATTCATGCTGTGGCTCTTTCTGATGATCTTGGCGTGCGGTGTTTTCGGTGCAGCATTGATCACAGACAATATTGTCTCGGGAAAGCTTTGTGAACCAGTCTATTGCGATGGGAGAGTGTTCTGGAGCATGGTTGCGATCACTATCTTCCTTATGAACTGGTACATTGGCGTGTATTTGGCGCTCAAAACCTGTCCTGATTTGCCGTGGCAAACTATCCTGGTGATGGGTATCTGTGTGGCTGGCCCCCTTCTGGTCGATATTTGGATGGAGCACATCAAGGAGAAAATCGACGCTGTCTGTATGTGGATGGACCATTGTCGAGAGCAGTGTCGTGTTGAGTGTACGCGAGCTGATGATGAAGAAGAAGAGAATGCATATTTTTCTATTGCCTAAGTAAGACCACCTTCTCACACATTGCAATGGAAACAGTGCACGTGAGACTGCTTAGCATGCCGCTGTGCACAGTGACGGAGTTGAAGGCTGTTAAAACACTGGTTGACCAAGAGGGTTTCAATCCTGTGAAGATCAAACGCATGGATTTATGGCCACTGACATCTCTATGCATCCTTCTTCACTTTGAGAGGGGTTCTCTTGAACACCCCTACTATAAAGAATGGCGGCATGGACCTTGCGATGTCAGGTACGTCGATCAACGTCTCCAAATCATCCTTCCACCTATTCCATTGGCAATTTTGGTACCCGAGCATGAGCAGGTGGACGATAGCCCTATGGCAACTGTTGTTAGTCCTCCCCTCGGACATACTCCTGAGTTCTCAAGAGTGGGAATCGCACTCCCTGGCACCACTGGCTTACACCATATAACTTCTTGGGTCGGTACATCGATGACCAGTGATAGCGTTGACGCGGAGTCAGTGTCTATACCTCTGATCATGCAGGGCAATCGCCTCTCAGGTCGCTACCGGATGGACGCAAACGGTATGCCATCACGTTCACTACTACAATCAGAGTCAGTGACCGTCCCTGCGAGAACGATAGGCACCCTCCCAGGCCGCTACCGGATGGATGCGAACGGTGTACAATACATAGGGTAGGTGGACTACCCCCTGTGGTAGCCTATCCTTCCGAATCGGAGATGTTGTTTTCCTCTCACTCTCACATATACAACGCAAGGCAAGATGAGTGCAATTAAGATTATTTTCGATGGAGAGTTGAACCTAGTAGAGATCTTGGATCCGAACACGACGTTCGATTATCTGGTGAGGACGTATCCCAATGTTTTGTTCCAGATGGTTCGTCACGTGAATCAACCAACCGTGGTGTACTACAACTCATTCGTGCAGGATCTTGGCCCGATTTATCAAGAAATGATTGACAAGAAGGAATCGGCGCGTCACGTAAACGTGATAAAGATCCCTACCGAATGTCCAGATGGTTTCTTTCTTGTCAATCGTCACCTCGATAGACCTCGATTCAAGGAACTGATTCAATTGACCGTTTATCGTTATGAAAAGAACCCGGAGAAGTTCATCATCGATAACGCTACGGACGAGAAGAAGATGCTTGTTGTGCGCACCAGCACCAAGCCTAAAGTGGGTCCTATCTATTTCGTCAATTACCAGGCTACGCACAATAGCGCGATTACAGGTGACTTTGAGACTATCCGGACTATCTCGTACCAGCTTCGAGATCTCACTGAATTGGATGCTGCTGTGGACGAGTTCTTCTTACTGCTGCTCAAAGCCCGTGATATGAACGATGATGAATACAACCTGGCAATCAAAGAAAAGGGTGCGATCGATAAACTCGAGTGTACGCTCTTTGATATGTTTTTGGAGGAGTGTCGTAAAGTCATGGAAAGCTTCCCTGAGTTTCTGCTCTGTCCTACCCATCATAAGGGGATGAAGATCAAGCGTTTGCAACCCAGCAACAAGAAACGTCGTTGGGTTGCAGCTTTCCCAAAGGTGGACAAAGAGTGAGTAGCCACACACACACAAATAAGGTGTAAGATGCCAGGTTACCAGAGAATGTGTGTTTCTAAGTTCTGTAAAGAAATGAAGATTGAACATCCAAAAAAACAATTCTCATGCGTTTCTCACGTATATCGAACCTTGTTTCCAGAAAGCAGCCCACCACCTCGAGTCTTCGATGACAATGAATCTGATACCAAATGGCAAATGGCCATTAAGATATTTCAGGACACCGATTCTAACTACCGCCATCAAGTAAACGATCTCTATCAGTTGCCGCAATGGAAATGGTATTTAGTTGTCATACAACTACAACGACTGCCAATAGCATCGCATTATACCCAGGATGGAGCATCCGTGTTCTGGCCCCATCCTTATGACGATATAGAGATCGTTCGTGCCCTGGTCATTCTGCGTTATAAGGGATATCCATATGACATCTGTCACCAACTTCTTCCTTTTTTAGGGGCATGTAGGGTGACAGTTGCCACAAAAAATGCCGGAATTCAATCTTGACGGAAAACAACATGAATTTTTCATCGCAGGAAAGCAGTTAACCTACGAGGAGCTCATCAAAGACGACCTTGCGTTACAGCTAATCGTGACAGCTGCTGGTACCAATGTCTACTACATGTCTTTCGTGCGAGACATCAAACCGATCATGGAATCGTTGCGAGCATCCGACGTTCAAACCCGTTACGTTCCTTACCGTGCACTGGATGGCTCTATCTTGAGAGAGATCGAGCATAGCACGGATTTTTTCTACTCTGCCAGTGAAATTATTCCTCCTCTTCCAGGGGATCGATTTCCGGAGCTGAGGATCGTTGTTTTGCGTAAGATCGAGCAGAATCCTATCGCATATATCAAGAAGAAAGCTAAAGAAGACGAGACGTGGCGTGTTTACACGAAAATCGATTTGTTGCCGAAAATCCACCAGGAATTGGACGCCACGCATGTCATCGAAACCCCTTCAACGGAGGTATTGAATGGAAACCCTGGCTTGTGTATGATCAAGTTCTCTGCGCGTGATATGTCCCAGGTGGACATTGCATATCATCGTGTGCTTAGCAACCTGTTAATGTGGTCGACTGACGTAAATGCTTCGCTTGGATGTTCAGTTCCTGTCGGGGAAGCGGAGACGATCGTTTACGATGAAATCAAGCAACTTTTCAACCTGTTTCCTCAATTTCAGATGACGTCCTGGTCACAAGCGCCCGGCAACAGCGAACTCTACATGCTCCATGCATGCAAGACGGTCATCGCTCCTGCCCTCTACCTGAAACGTCGCTGGGTTCCGCAACCCATCCCTGAGGAGGAGGGGGACAAGAAACAGAAGGCGGTCTAAGTAAATCATTTTCTTTCCCAGACATAGACCTCTCTCTCACACCTCACAAACACATATAAAATGCCGGGCTACATTCATGATGGTAAACCACACGAGTTGGTGATCGTTGGGAAAGAACCTGTTAGTTATGTCTTTGTTGAAAATGATATCCTAATCACGGTAATGACGACCAATGAGGGGACTAAAGTGTATTACCAAGCGATTCTGATTAGCTTCTCCAGAGTGCTCGAAGAGATGCGTGCGAGTGAAGAATCCCAACGTGATTTTATCTTGGACACCAAACGCCTGGACGCTTCCGACCTGAGTTTGACGCCGGATTTCTTTGGGATTCTTGAGGGTCCACATTATCTTAAGGACCACCCAGATTTGCGTAAAATCAAGCTCTGTCGCATTACCGATGATCCCTATGGCTACATCAAACGACACGCAACGGATAAGAAGCAGACGTGTTACGTGCGTAAATCAATACTGTCATCATTATGTACGGCCTTAGGTGATACCCATGAAATCAGACGTATGGTTGATCATACCGGCGATGCCGTAGAGGTGACGTTCATGTTGCATGATTCGGCTCCAGTTGATGCATTCTATCAGGAGACATTCCATCAACTGCTGGATCGTTCGCGCGAGGTGCAGCAAACTCCTCTCTTCGATGTGCATATTCATGGTGTCACTAATCGTCTGGAACCTCTGCTTCGGGCTGAAATGGAGAAACTCCTTCAGATGTTCCCAGAGTTCGAGAAAGAGAAAAATAATTGGTGGAGACGATATCAAGACCATGTCATTGTCACCGTGCAATACGCAGAAGCACCAGCGAATCTGATGAAACGTCGTTGGACGGTGGCATTTGTTGAGGCAAAGAAAGAATGATTGCTTACTTAAGTAAATCAGTAAAAAAAGTGGTCCACATCACATCATTAGTTGCCCAATACTTGTCACGCAAATCATTAAAGGTTAAATTCAATGTGTTACAGTAATCTTTCGAGTCCTTCAATTGTCTTTCCATTGCCATGATTGGCTCTTTCAAAGCCGGATTCACCATACCCCTCCATTGACACAGACAGCCCTCTAGGTTATCACAGATGGTCTGTTGCGTCTTATATTGCTGCTTAGCGAGCTCCAGTTGCTGCCACAGATCTTGATGGAATTCTTTCACGTACACCTCCTCAATTTCAACACACTTTGTCACATGAAGATGCTCACGACCAGGTGGACCAGTAAGATGAAGGTTATTCACTCGTGCGTAAGCATCGGCTTTCAAGCTTGCAAAGGTCTTTGACGTCATGTTTGTAGAGTGAGAGTATATATGTGAGAGTGAGCAGTGAAACAACATCTCTGTTTCGGAAGGATAGGCTACCACAATGGTAGGTGGACAATGTTTATCTTAGGCACAAAAGACCGCATCTAGTCGTACTTCTCGACAAAACCGATGGAGAGGAGAGTCTCGTTGTTTTCTTTGTAGTTGATGTAGAAGGTGTCGAACAAACGGAAGGGAATCGCGCCGACCGCCCATTCGCCTTCAGCGTTCTTGACCGCCTTGCCCAAACAGTAGCCATCGTACTTGTCAAGGTTGACCTTGATATCCGGGAGATCGTCCACCTTCAAAATGTACTGACGAGAAGGCTTTCCAGATGCTGTCTCACCTTTAGTCTCGATGTAGGTGGTCAGATCTTCCGCCTTGATGGAGGTGATTCCAGCCTTCACCTTGAGCGCACGCAACACGGTGAAACGAGGATCGATCTTTCCCTCTGCGTTGAGATCCGTCTTTTCGATCTTGTAGTTGATCGATTCCGCCTCCACGACACCCGTCTTCTTATGCTTACCATACAAGAAGAGAAAGTTTCCATTCGTTCCAATTTGCAACAAGACACCAGCTCCTTCGCAATCGACTCCTGGCAAGTTGGCAGTCTGGATGTACTCAGCGACAGGGGCTTCGGCTTGCACGATAGGTCCTGGAACCTCGACTTGCATGACAGTATCTTCGGCAGACATTTTTTAAGGTTTTGGTTTGGTTTGTGAGAGAGGGAGACAGGTGTGGGAACCACAGAGAGAGAGAGGGGGACAGGTCACAAATACCATGGACGCTGTCGTTGTGTCGGGTCTGCCGACAATTACGCCTGGATTCTTCTTTTTCTTGAATGAATGGCTAGATTACCGTCTTTACGACGAGGATTTTCTTGCTACGATTGATCCGGATGCACTCAATCGACGTGGAGGATTACCAATGTATATGTTCCTGGATTCAGGATGGTTCCCACGCCATATGGTTGGTCATCTGATCCCGAAGAAGAACATCAACTTGGTGACGGATAATCTTTGGACACCGTTGTCGGTGGCGGTGAGAAATTACCAAGATACTACCCTGATTCAAGCATTGTTAGCTGCTGGTGCTACTCCAACTGAAGAGCTCCGGAGTCTTGTTCCAGGGCTCTTTGATAAGCCTATGCCTTACACCCCCACCCCACGCACGGTGTCTATGCAGTATTGTACGGTGGGTGATGGGAAACGAAACCAGGAAATCGAGATCGATTTATCATCACCAGGGGATGGGAAACGAATGGATGCCTTTGCTGCAGTCTTGGGACAACATTTTCGTGGAACTCGCTTTGAACACACGATGATGAACTCCAACGTGTATCGCAAATGGCACCTATATAGTAGCCATGAACTTCAACCCCCAGTGCGGGACAATTGGCAGCCACGGCAATCCTACATCCTAGCCTTTCATGCCATTCGTAAAGCCAAAGATAATGTAATCATTGCGCATCAGATGGTCGTGAATCTCATCCAAAGTCTCTTCCATTCCTATCGACGCTTGAAAAGCACATGGATTCATTCCGTCGATATGGTGATCATGACCTTTGCGAATGAGTTAGATAACATGCTGATCATGATGGCATTAGAGGAGTTGATGCAAGCTGAACATGAAACCCTCACCCATGTCGATGGAATGTGGAAAATGAGAAAGTTTGGGTTGCTCTCCAAAGAGATGATTCGCATCGAATTGTGTATTGCGAAAGGGTACAAGTTTGTTGGTTATGATGGTGATTATCTTTACTTTACGTCTTCTTCTTCTTCTTAAGTAATGCCGTCTTTATATTTTTGTTCCGCTAATCGATCACCTGGTCTACATATCAACCCGATATGCGAGTGGGGTGTGAGTGAAGAATTGGATTCCACATATAAGTACTGACGCCGAATTCCTACCAGAAACGGGCGCAGAAGGATGCATACATCAGGTGGCAACAAGTTCTTATATCGCAGCAGAACCCACGCACGTTGTAGGGTCATATCGTGCGGATGAGGCCAGAACAAAGACGCTTCAAATCCATTGTATTCGACACACCCTGGTTTTTCCGGATGCATGTCGATCACCAAACGATACCATGCTCGCTTTGGAGGGGAACTCATCAGTTCTTGTCTCTCCTTCTCTAAGTCCCCCATCTTAGTCGAAAAATGTGCGGAGATGACGACAGAGATCAGTGGTGAGTTTCCACACGCTGCTTGGTTTATAGTTGAGATAGCAGAAGATGACCATGAGTCGGATCACACTGTGATCACCATCAATGGGCCAAAAAACAGATGCGCCGAACCTATTATAATCAGCCGCAGTCGGACAGAAAATAGGTAAATTGTATGTGAAATGATACCAATTCCACCGTTCACCGCGCATAAGCTTCTCACAAGCTTCACGATATCGTTTATGATCTATCGTTACGATCCGGTTCACCTCCTTGATTCGATCAGGCTCAATGACCGGCAACTTGAAGAGTACACGCGCACAATCAGCAAAGTCCCTGAACCTTTTGGTAGGAGTATTTATGTCGAGTTGCTCACAGTAATCGTCCAGTTTATACTCAAACTCCGTCCTACAAGATACTCGTTGGGTTCGAGGCATTCCCCGGTATGTATATGTGACTGTCCACCTTCCTCACATATATACTCCACGTTTGCAAACATGTCGTCTACGGTTCGCGTGATCACGTACAACGTGCTGTCCTCGGCGATGTCTACACCGGAACATTATCCAAAATGTGATCCTGAAATTCTCGATCCTGAGTTCCGACTCAGGGCGATCTGTGAGCATTTGAAGTACGAGATTCGAAGCCTGTCGATCATCTGTCTCCAGGAGGTTTCTATCACCTGGGCTGCGAAGTTGACGACTTTCTTTCATGAGCGAAAATACCACTTTATCGTCACCAATTACGGTACTCGTTTCAATGGCTACATGGGAGTAGCCATCGCTTATCCCATGAAAGCGTTCATACTCATGGACGTGCAAATCATCAATGTTGCCGATACAAAGAAAGGAGGCTGGGGTCCTCCAAAACCCACTGTCCCCCCTCCCACTACATTAGTCCCTGTACCAAAGAAGTCTACCACGGAGATCTTCAAGTTAGGGTTTGGATTGCTTTGGTTAGGGTTCGCCAGTATGTTCGGTGTCAAGCGTGCATTTACCATAGAGATGCCAGAGAAGCGTGTGGAAACCCCCTGGACGATGGCTCGATACAACTTTAACCGAGCGATCATCTTGCGTCTGCGAACATTCGACGATATCGAATTTCTGATATGCACTCATCACCTTCCGTGCATGTTCCATGCCCCATCGGTGATGAGTATCCATACTGCCATGTATTTCCAGGCGATTCATGAGCTGTCCAAGGGAGAGGTACCGGTGATTGTTGCAGGGGATTTCAACTTCAAACCGAACAGTCCTCAATATGCTATGGTCACCAGAGGAGATTACCCGCATGGTAAGATTGTCGATCCAGCTGATCCGGAAACCGATGGTAAAGAGGCAGCGCCACCTGAACCAGCGTATCGGGACGATCCATTCAGGTTGGAAGTTCCTTGTGTGATGAGAAGTGCGTACAAGGAATTATGTGGACGAGAACCGGAATGGACGGTGAAATCGTTCACGGAGCGCGATAAGAAACTGTTCCAAGATACGGTAGATTATGTATTTTTCCAGACTGGAAAGCAAGCCAGTATCAGTGTGGTCAGTGTTTTGCATCATGGACATGAGACAGATAAGGAGTTAGGTGGAAATTCACTGTCCTTGCCAGGTCCTTGTCTTCACTCGGATCATGTGATGATTGGTGCAAATTTTTCTTTGGTTGCCTTATAAGTATAAGCATACACATAAAATGCAGGGAGCAGGACATCAAACAGCGCCATCGTCGCCACCAAGAAGAGTCGCAACGCACACCGAAGTCGAAGTCATCGAGCATTTCGTGCCACATCTAGGTCCTGAACCGGATCCGCGAATACTCGAAACCGCTACCTTCCATGTATGGTTGATTACTGGAGCAACCAGAGAGCGTTTCGGAAGGTTAGCGTTAAGACGATGGGACCCAGCTGAAGACCCAAACGCATACCATATATATCTATCACAAGCAAATCCACGAATGACCACTGGGCATATAGAAGGTCGTCTGTTAGCGTTGGCTGTTGACCGATATCCCTTCTTTAGTACTCCAGGAATGCGTCTGAATATCTACCTACCGATAACAGCACAACAACAACAACAGGAATTACATTTTCAGCTTCCTCCTGATATGGTGATCGATGAAGTCCAGGATCCAGAGAGCCATTGGTGGAATATCTTCCGAAACTTCTCACTCACTAGGGGAATCGTAGCGGAATTGGAAGGGCACTTGAGCTATCGGTTGGTACGAGTAGGAACACAGGTCGTACCAGAAGCCGGACCAGAACCTATGATTGGACTCGTATTTGTCGGTCCCCTCTAGTGACCCTTACTAGTATAAGCATCCCTATCTAATTCATTTTCATTGTACAATATCTTGTCTAATGCACGCGTAAACCACCCATGTAGACTTGACTTTGGTAAGGTAGACCGTCTTCCGAGACGTGGAATTATATCCACAGAGGAGAAGATGAACACAAGCTGGATACGATCGTAGATGTACAAAAATACCTGCATCCATCGTGGGTTGAGCTTGAAAGTGTAAATGTCCTGCCGTTGATAGATGATAAAATCCTTGTTAGCAGCAGGATGATAACGAAGCATTTCGTATATATTTCGCACCGCACGATCAAAACTCCAATGTTTCGATGATGCCACGTATCCCAATGAATAGGCTTCACCTGAGACATACACGTCGAAACGAAATCCAGCCTTTGTCAGCATACCAAAGTACATAGGTTCAGCACATCGGCACATGACATCGCTGCGAAACAGGTTCCTATGGACCCCAACCTCGCTAATTAAGCGTTTAATGATCAGTTGATTGTTCGTCAGACCAAGAACGTTGTTCCACATGAGTTCCCAGTCGGGTTGACGATGATAAGGGTTGATAGTATCGAAAGCGCGGTTATACATACGTCCAAATAGCCTCGCGTCACGGTAATATTGACAATACCCATAAAAATTGATTTCTCGGACCCTCACGCCAGAATCGAGCAGTAAGGTGATGATCTTCAGTCGTGTTTCGGTCATCTTTTCACTTTGCTCCTTACTCGATGCTTGAAACACCCTATCTAGTGCATTGCTATTATGGTCCCAATGACATCCGCGATTAACATCCGCTCCAAGCTTGATCGCACCATACACGAGCTCATAGTACTCTCGAGAACATGCCTTCTGCAAGAAAGTTATACCGAACTCCACTGATTCATAGTCAATGTTGTAACCATCGAAGGTAACGAGATGCTGCAATCGGTCCAACCATAGCTGTTCATCATTGGTATAGGGAGAACTGATATCATCAATAAGACTCTCCATCGTGTGTGCCTGTCTCCCATCTTTGCTACCCGTGTGTTTTTCAAGGTATACCAAAAAAAAGCCCAGTAAATCCTGTGGATTTCGAAAAATACGCTTTTTTCACTGTTTTTTTCTCTGTCTCCAGAATTTCCTTCCCCACCTCTTCTACCCCCTCATCTACCGCGGTAGTAACTCATCACCTACCACAGCCGAGGCCCAGTGAATCCTGTGGATTTCTAACTTCATTTTTAAAAGTGAAAAGTTCATTTTTTCGTGAAAAATTGAAAACAACATTTACCCTCAAGATTCACTGGGCCTCGGCTGTGGTAGCTACTTTCCTCCCCCTCTCGAGAGAGAGAGTCACAAACAAAGAATGATGACCAATTTTGACCGCTTCATGATCAACTTGTTGATGTTCGAGAGAGGTAACATCTCGGAACGTTTCGTGCAACATGTGCGGTTAATCCAACGTCAATTGTTGCCGGAAGCAGGTGATTACATCGAGTTCGGAGAATGGCTCATTCATTGTTGCCAACCCGGTATCGATACGTTGAATTATGCGCTGTTTCATCACTTGACGAACGGATCCGGCCCTTTTTATCCGGAATTAGGAGAGAAATGGGCCCTCAAGCTAATCGAGGCTGGAGCGAACATCAACGCCTGGAATCCACAACAAATCTACACCTCCTTTAGCGATCCAGAGTACACCTTACTCCATCATGTGATTCGCGAAAAGGACACCGCCCTGCTCAATTGGGTACTTGCCCACGGGGGGGACATCAACTTCGGAGGGCCGAAGATGCACACTCCTCTCTTTCGCTGTGTCGACCGCAAGGATGTTGAGTCGACCGAACGAGCGTTGCAATATGGTGCGAAATTGACCATCCCTGTACCAGAAGGATTAGACGAAAAAGCGGAAAAACGTAACGCTCTGCATTGTATCTTGTCATGGGATAAGGGTCAGTACACCGAAGAACATCTCCAGATGCTCGCACTTCTGTTGGAGCATGCTACACCGATCGATCTCGAGTTCGAGAATGAGGACGGACAGACCCCCCTCGAGGCTCTGATTGACGATATCGTGTACGAGTTCCTCTGTCTCCGTGCTAAACGTTGGGTACCAGACGAAAGCCAAACGAACGGACACATTCTGACCGTTGTTGATCCTACTCCGTCTGTCAATGGAATGGCAATGATGCGTCTCTTTCTCAAGCATGGTGCGGCTATCCGTGAGGATAAATACTCCAAGGAAACGATCCCTGAATCTGGTCCTGACAGTGTGTTGAAGATGTGCGGTGCAGCTGAGGTGCTTCGTGTTGCTATGGAAGAGAGAGAAGTGTTGGTGACTGGTGTTGTTGCGATGACGATTACTTAGACGTAAAGAGAAAGAAACCACCATCTACAATGATCAGCTTTTTCACCCACCTAATCGCTTTCTCGTCGATAAACACTTTACCCACCGGACCAACAATATGGGGGTAAATTTGTCCCTCCTTGCCTTGCCATTCCAGCGTACCTCCCTCCTTGATAAGGTCCTTCTTCACGCGGATCAAGCAGTAAGAATCATCGACAACCTTCTTCGAATGACCATAGTCTCGCTCGTAGATCTTTTGGATGGTATTTGGCAATTGCTGTTCGGTAGACAGATGAATTCTCCCCTCTGTGAGCTCAGCTGCGGTTCCATAGATCCCAGTCGTCATCTGTCGCCAGTACGCTCCCTTGTGTAAGACCTTAAAGATGGACATCCTCCGTGTGTTTGTGGTTCTCTCTCTCTCGAGAGAGAGGGGGGGTGACAGAGACACACACATATATTCTCAAAGATGACCACCGAAGTAGTACCCCCGGTGGATGTGATCAAGGCGCAGCTGGATAAACTTCGAGATTATGGCAAGAGCACTGAAGCCGAACGATACATCGTCTTGCGAGATATCTCCAGTAATATGTCTTCGTCGATTGAAGGTCGACGATGCTATGTTACGCTCGGTGTTATACCGATCATGATGAAGCTCCTGACCTGTAATTTATCTATTCAACTAGAAGAATTCGTGTTCCATATCATCAAAACGGTGGCTCGTTACTTCCCAGAGAGAGTAATGACAGCTGGATTCATGGAATATGCGATCGAGAAGCTCAAGAGTTGTCCCTTTCCGCTCCACGAACGAATGATCTGTGCTATTCTGGTGGTTATTCTGGATCATGATCCGTGGCTCTATCGTCGGGAATTTCGGTATCTCCAAATCGAGGGGGCCATTCGTAACTTACGCGCGAATGTGTACCGTTTTCGTCTTCAGGAGAAGCTTAAGGAACCGTCTGCAACAGAGATTTATTGTCATTGGTTGTGTTCGTTATTTAAGCGTTCATAGATAAAACGTAAACAAACGTGGTATTGGCCATAATATAGATCGTCCGTCATACAACATAGCCTTCAGAAGCCAATACAATGAAGGGTCGTTGAGTGGATTTCCCGACATATACAACCATGTAATCACTCTCTCTGCTTGATTTTTAGCATACTCACGAGTCGTTGTCGGTAAGATGTCCTTCATACGTGCTATTGCCGTCAAATTGATCACTGTCGTCCTCTTCAGATGTTTGAGCAATGCAACTGCATCCAGAACCTCGTTGAACATATAAGTTTGCTTGATGATGATCGACAGGCTGAATTTCCAGTAGCGTGAAGCATCGACGTAATCTGGAGCCTTACTGAAGAGCACATTCTCTGCATCCCATATACAATCAATGTCGATTTTGATGGCAACATTGGTACGATCTTTTGACGTAACCTGGAGATTGTTCGGACATCCATAGTAAGGGTGGAGATCCTTAGCGTACACCAGAAAATAAGAACCTTTCAGCGATTTCACGTATACCATATCCCGACTCGAATATTGCACGATAATCACCGGTACATTGTGCATATCGACCTTCTCATCCATGAAGTAATAGGCCGACCATATATTGATGGTATACTGATGAGATTGAGTCAATCCCATCTTGTGTGTGTGTGTGCAGAGTAGAAAAGAGGTGGACAGGCGTATATTTATATCGAATTAGCAAACATCATACGATAATAAACCACTTGAAGTTCTTTTTTCGCCTCCGTACGACGCACCATATCTGCATAATCATTGGGACCAATATACTCCCTCCAATCTGGAAAATCATCTGGTGGGATGTCGTGAACTTGCGCTACATCCATGAAATGTATCTCCTTCCTTAGATCATCCAGGATCTCGCGTGGAATAGGGTTACGTGTTGACCACATGTTCACTGTTTGACGATAATGCGTTTCATCCAATCGAAAGACATCCCTAGCTTCTGATGCATCCACTCCGTTTTTACTGATCACGTCAGCAATGTTGACGTATCTTTTCTTAGGATGAGGATCCTGTAGTAAAGCTGCACGTACAAGCAGAGTAGCCTCCTCGCTTTTGAGGTACGTCAGACGCTCAATGCTATTACAATGTTGAAGCATGGTGTATGTGAGGGGGGGGGGAGACAACAGAGACACACAAAAAGGAAGGTTTACGGGTATACGCAAAAAAAACACGCACTCTCACGCAACAGCAGCTTGGTTGCACACAAGCATGATTTCGTTCGCTAACAGCTGAGGGTCCACGCAATTGGAGAAATTGCGGAACACAACACGATGATTCGTCTCGGCCAGAGCGGTAAACTGATCGATCGCCGTTTGGTGATTCTGGTCACCATATTGACAACCAATCAAGATGACACAGACATAGGCATCCTTGTCTTTTTTCAAGATCTCCATGAACTCTTTCAGATCATCGGCTTCACCATCCGTGATGAGCGTCACCAACTTGAGTGGTTGTTTACTAGCATCCTTCTCCGCAAACTCATCGATGTAGTTGAGCAACATAGTGTTCCATCCAGGAACGATTTCCGTCGCACCACCGAAGTGAATCTTGGCCCACATTTCCTTGAAGTTCTTCGGATTTACATCTCCGAGCACCTTGGCATGTCCTCCAGCAAAGGTGGTGACCATGACACCTCCTCCATCCTCCTCGTCTGCTCCTGCTGTGTCCAGATCCGTGAGTTGTTCAACAGCCATGAGGAGAGCTTCACGTGCAAGCTGTTTGCGGAGGATTGGATGACCCTCCTTACAAGGCCAATCCATGCTGCCAGTAGTGTCCAAGAGAAGCATAGTCTCCGTTCCCTTCAGCGCTCGTTTTTCCGAAAATCCAGAATTTGACAGGAAAACCACCTCAGCAATGGGGACCTTCTCTACCTCAGCAGTAGGGACCTCAGAAAGAGACGTCTTCTCGATACTAGACACCACAGTTGCGACCGGATAAGACATGTTTTTGTATGTAGGAGTTTGATTTGTGAGGTCAAAGAAAGGGACGACAACCAGAGGAGTGGTCTATATCTCCCCTCTCACATATATAGGATGGCTGACCCTGCAGAGTTCGCTGTGCATAGACACGCTGATGGTACCTTGGAAGACTTTATCGTAGACCTTCCACCATACTTCGCAACATGGAAACTAGCTGGATATAGGAGAGCAGGGGTCTGTCTAGGGGGTCCGGACGACAACTTTCTCTTCTTGATTTCCAAGAATGGGAAAGCAGGAGTCCCTTACGTTTTCATCGAGACTGAGGATACGATTGACAAGAAATTGGATCCGCGTGCTGCTGCATTGCGTGCTCTGAAGGACCAAGCCGGAATCATCCTAACGGTTGATCAATTGACAACTTCAGTCAGAACCGAAGTATCTCCGACTTTTGGAGTGGCGGATATCTTCTTCATCGTCAAACTCGATAATCGCGTGGACGTCAATTTCGGTACATCTGATCTACATAGTGGTTATCGATGGGATAAGGTGACGCGCACACCTAATACAGGGGAATGGATTCTTGCTGCTTATAAGCATCAGGTGTCCAATGAAGACGTGCGCTACATCAGCAAAAACGTGATGTTTCTTGAAGAGAAAAAGTTTCTTTGTTAAGCTAAGGTTACACATTACAATGGACATATTTCACACACCCAATTGGGATCTAAACTAAACGACAATGTTACCGTTGTTTCGGTATAACTTTCGATGTTGGGCACCAAACCAGATCGTAATAACGTCTTGCTTGAACTATGACCGATAACCGCCTCCAGATAGGTGAACACTCCAGGTCCAGAATGGACAGCAATCCCATTCCCATTCATCGGAGACGATGTCCCCCAACTACCCTTGGCTTGTAATTCGACGTAGGAGAACCAGAACTTTACCAGCGAATTCGGTACAGGATAGAACAGAGCTTTCAGAGAGGTATAATCGGTATTCCCGTCATTAATTCGACGGAGGGTATATGTCTGTCCGACTGTTAAATAGGCCTCCTCGTGAGGTCCAAACCAATTGAGAAAGTGGAGGTGGCCAGCATTGAATGATTCTCTTGAAGGTGTCCTAGTCATGGTGCAGAATGGTTCGCGTTGATGCTCTACTTTATCTAGTTTGGTCTGGGTGGTCCAGAAACGTTCGTGCGCATGTCCCATCTTGAACAGATGCCCAATTTCGTGGCGAGCAGTGATGATATTACCGATGATAGGAACGTGACTCCAGGCACCCTCGATGTAACGCAACATGAGTTGAGCGGTAGTTTTCCCCATTTCGGTAGTCCACGAACCGATGAGGTGGAAACGATTGCGGGACATGCGAGGAATGAAGGAAGACATCCCATTGATTACTTCATCGGCTGCTCCCTTTGAAGCGCTTTGTACCTCAAAAGTCATTTGTTTGGTATGATTCAGAGGTGGCATCTGAACATACACTATTCCCTCCGCCAACACCTTCGGTGGCAGCGCCTGGAAGATATCATCGACATGGAATCGCTCTTCTTCTGCGAAAACATAGCTATCATTACTAGGATCAATGGTGTAATTAAACCCTAACGCGAGCTGATGAGCAACATGTGTGATATTACGAAGTCGCTTAGCGACGCCGCTACAAACAACGAATAGGAGAAGTGGTAGGAGTAATTTATAGAGCATAGGAGTAATCAACAACAACTTTATCAGGTTTGTCTTCCTCGATGATCAAGTCAGAGACCAACTTGAACAGATGGCAAGCAAGCGGCTCTCCCTTTTCCTCATCATCTCCACCGAACGCTAGAATCTCTTTGACCAAGATATTGAAGGCCTCCGTTGTAGCCATTTGCTTGATTTCTCGATCGCATCGTTCATGATGTTCTTTCACCTTCACTCCTGGTCGAGCCACTGCTTGGATGACCCTGACCTTGTTCCCTTGCGCGAATCCTGGATGGAACGCTTTAGGGGAATAATCGCAGACTACGAACTTACCAACGCCAATGTAATTGACAACATCAAATTCCTCTACCTTAGTAACAGGAGGATAATAGCTCGGTTCTCCACCGAAGTAGGCCTCTCCTTTAGTCTCCTTGCGATACTTGAAGGTAAGTTCCTTCTCTTCTTTCTCCGCTAATCGCTGCTTTTTAACCACGTTCGACATTTTTTTTGTTGTTTGTGAGAAAAAAAAGACACAACGACATCACAGCTTCGGAAGGATAGGCTACCCAGTGGTATTGACGGTTACTTTATTTAAAATAAGATTTCAAACAATGGAGTTTCATTTCTGCTTCACTCATTTTCGCACTCTTCGGTACACACAACGCTCGCACAACGTCACCAGCCCTCTGTCCCCAGATGTGAGGCTGGTTAGAAAACGGACCAAAATTAAGTGGATCATGTTTGGATACACGTCCATCAGCGTACATATCCAGTCGTTTCTTGATTTGTTTCTCGTACTCCTTCTTCGTAAGATACGATACGGGAGCCATACAAACGAAAATTTGCAGGCGTTTCGTATCTTCCGGAGCGGTCTTACAGTACTCAAAACTGGTATGGAAGGTTTTCGATAACCATAACATACAGTCCCCCTCCTCGAGTGGGATACGTTCCGGAAAGAGGCCTTTGAGCTGAAGAAACTCTTGCACAGCTGGACTTCCAACGTACCAGTTCTTCTTCATTTTCTTCATTTTCTTCTCATCAGTAACCCCACGATTTTTCTCCTCGAGCTCAGCTTCTGCAATGCGCAACACATCGGCATGGTACTTGTGCGAACCACGCACAACCGCAAAACAATGTCCATCAATCGGTTGGTTGGTGAACGAAAAACCACCTTGCACACTTCTGTACCCTCCCGGCACATCTAAAGTGGTCTGGTCGATATGAGTAGGGCTCAATTCGAGATTTTTTTCGCGCCAATCCTTCAGGTCTTTGTACTTGGGACGTACGTTCTTCTTGGAAAACGAAGTTCCGTCATTGCTGCAAATGAGCTTCTCAGTCCCGTGCAATTCATCATAGATATGTTTTCCGGACATTCGACAATCAATCGATGCTCGCGTGTAGCCCACATTGTAATGCTGAAACAGGTTCTTGGTGGTAGGGGGCATGCTCTTCAACCACGTCTCCAATTCATCACGTTTAAAGCGTCCATTGGTCAATTTTTCCATGTAATCCATGAATTCACCGTAGATAAATTCGCACACGCTCTTCGGTAAAGCCTTACGAATAACCACAAACCCATCTCGATCGAGCGCCTCCCACATCTTTTCGCGAGACATAGGCGAAACAGGTTTGGATGCTAGCCATTCTTCCACCGGATTGAGCTTGTTTTCCTTAATCCACGTTTCAACAGGGTCCACTTTCTCCTCAGTTAACCACGCGTTTATCATCTCCTTATCCATGCGTGCACGTTTAGTCTCCTCCTCTTCCATCTTCTGCGTTTGTGAGAAAGAGAGGGACAATTTCGGAAGGATAGGCTACCACATATACTAGCGGGTAGCCTATCCTTCCGAAACTGAGATGTTGTTTACTAGAGAAAATCACAAATCAAACCAAACACCTAAGAAGATGTCTGAATCACCAAGCAAGAAGCAAAACATGGAGAAGGAAGACGCTATCGACGTAATCTCATTGATCGATTGGTGCGTAAACAAACCAGTTTCCACTGCGATTAACCATGATACCGGAGTCCCTCTTACGGAAGAAGAGTTGGCATTAGAATTCCCTGTCAAGCAGTTCGCGTTTGCTATGGATGACGTTCAGGAACAATACGTGGAGCAAGATTGGAACGTCACTGTTACCATCGGTGGACTATTGAAAATGATTCATGAATTCTACGCGTCGCCAATTACCGAGGAACACCGGACGTACTTTGGGCCCTTCTTCGAGGAGAAATACACCGGAGGGGAAATGCTGGGCTTCACGAAGTACCTCGATTACCTTACGGGCGGAAAGGATAACATGAATGTCATCTTCACCGGTTTTTCAATGCTCGATGATGCAAGCGAGGGTGCTCGCCGCACACTTATTCTTGACGTTGAACCTGCACCAACTGCATACGATGTCATTCGTAATGTGGAATGGGTCATGACGGAACTTCCTTCTACCGCAATCAGTGTGCAAACCAGAGCACCTCTTACCGAAGAGGACTTGAAGTTGACGTTTGCCATCAAGAACATTGCGTTTCTTCTCCATGCTGATGAGGACGATGAGGGCGAGGGCGAGGACCTCTACGAGGAACAGCATTGGAACCTCCCGGAGCTGACGGTGGGTGACTTTCTCCAGAAGGTGTACGATTTCTACCAGTCGACTGTTGATGCGCGTCACCTGGTTGGTGCCAAGGTTCGGCTGATGTATCCTGATACGGATATTACCAAGTTCAATACGTACATGGATTATGCTAGAGGTGGAAACTCTGCTCTGAAGGTGTTCTTTGAAGGTTTCTCTAAGAGCGATGATGAGGATCGACGTGTTGTTATCTTTGGAACCACTGACGCAGATGATGTGGAGTAGTGTTTGTTTGTTTAACAGGCTTAAAGTACTACTCTGCATGGATATCTCCAAGCAATGTTTCAATCTTCTCGACACTTTCTTTCGTTTGCAAAAGCTCTACTACACGCACACGTTGCTCATCGGTCATCATGAACAGTTCACGACGTAAATCGTCGATCATAGTTGCCACTTTGGCCTTTCTTGTACGTTTGCGTGTAGGGGGTGGTGCAGCTTCCATCGCACCAAGAACAGCGTGTGGATCAGGTTCGATCTTTACGCCAGTAACTACGTCAGCTACTTTCTTCTTCTTGCTTTGGGAAGGTGCAGGGGTGGTGGTGGTGGTAGCCTCTTCCCCTCCTTCTTCGGTACCCTCTGCAGCCAGACGTGCTTGTTTGCGTTCTTTGCGTTTTTCTCGTTTCTGGCGTTTCTCCTCCTCCGCAGCAACAAATTCGTCTGGGCGTTCGTCACGGAACAGATTACGCTTCGTTTCAACATCAGTGTTGACCGTTTCGAATGTCTTCACTACCTCCTCAATGAGCTTCTGGGCCTCCGGTTCTGCGCCATGGACCTTGTTGTACTCCTTCATAGGAGGCAGCTCCGGAAACATCGCCCTCCAGAGGTTACTGTGGGTATTAAACCCCGATTTGGGGTATACCAATGGTACGCCTTGCTCATCGAGAGGGGTATCCCAGCATCTCTTACAGGAGTTAGCTTTGCAGGAGGGGCACTGGGTGCAGAGGAGGGTCAGGTCGCACACGACACACTTCGCTTGGATGGTAGCCATGTTAGTTGTTTGTGTCTCACAAACACATGCATGCTACCATATGGTCTCATACGGGTATCGCCTCCCCCTCCTCTGTTTCGGCGGCTACCACGAGGTGGATCATGATGAGCCACTGTTTGCCAAGCATCTCCGCAGGAGAGAGTTTGATGTCCTCATCGTCTTTCGTGTATAGATCAAACAGAGGTACGATGTTGCGTTGCTTCAGACCCGTACAATAGCTCTCAAAATCGATCCCAACATTAACCATCGGATCGAGAGGACCCACCAGTCTTCTTAATGCCACTTTCGAGAAATAATCCAGCATCGAATAGGTCAACATCATGTGGGACATAAGGATAGCCATCGATTCACGAATCGCTTCCGGGTGCTCGCATAACCAGGCGTGGAAGTTAGCAACAACCTGACATGGATTGTTCGGTGATGCTAGACAATTGAACACAAGTTTATCGTAGTACACCGGATCTTGCTTTTGAAGGTTCGCACTGATCAACGGGTCCCAATAGTAGCAGTCCATGTTCGCGAATTCACTAAAACTATCCACAATTAATCCCGACCGAATCTCCAAGATAGTAGCCGACAGACACGCGAATCCGTTAATCGACGGTTCGAGACCAGTGGTCGCTATATGAATTGCTAACACATATTGAGGCATCTTACATATATATATATATATACAACGTATGTGTGTGAAGGTGGACAACCATGGACGACTACTTTGAATCACCAGGGGACAATCGCCCTATTTATCTCCCTCTGAACCGTACTAGTCATGGCCTTTTCCCACGTCAGGATGGTTGTCATCCTGTTTCATGGTCAGATGGACAGAGATTGATTCTACAGCAGATCATTGATCAAGGAGCGGTGGTAAAACTTGGTCATAGGATCCGTCGATCAGGTACTACGTCTGTGTTGTATAGCCTCATGCGTCATTTTCTATCGCGCCATCCTCATCAACATGTATTTATGTTCTTCGCTGTACGAATCAGAGGAGAAATGCACGGTGGTTTTCTTCAATGGCGTTCGGACATAATGGCATGGCAGCGAGCTCAAGGTAACTTGGTCGATTTTGACACGTTTGATCCAGATGTCTTCTTTCTTGAAGAGTACGATACGCGCGACCATACTGTCACCCTCAAAATCTTCGATTATACTCCATTTCAATCTTGGAACCGTTTCCTCCACCCTAAACTGGACACCATCATCATCATCCTTTTCTTTGCTCAGGGAAAAGACAAACTCCCGATACCAGTAGAGCTCGTCCGTACCATATGCGACATGCTCTTCAGGTGGCCATCAAACACCCCTCACACAATTTCGGAACCCCAAGCCAACGACAATGGAGACAGCTCGAACTAAACGACGAAGAAGAGATGGTCAACTTGCGTACCCCGAACTGTTAGCGTTAGAGTGGACACCGACCGAACTAATGGTGTCGAGTGATGATACTTACGGTCTTCGCAGTTGGAATATTACGGAATCGACCCTGTTCGGTATGTTCAAGGAAACAGACATCCACGTCTTATTGACGCCAGTTGATGATATCGTATCAAAAGATAATGTGATTAATGTGTTCTATACGCTAGCATGGTATTATCAGTATCTCAATCCGACGAAGAAGATTGCTATCTATGGACATACCGATGTAGCAGGAGAACTATTAACGTATCGCGATCTGACCTCGGAGACCTTCTTACAGAATACGTTGTATGAATTTACGACTATTGTGTCCGAATCAGCACTGATAGTTGCTTGTAACACTCCAAACACAGTCGTTATTGTGCATTGTTATATCGCAGTCGAACACTGTTGGACCATCTATGTGCATGATAATACCCCATACCAATCGTGGCGTCGTTTCATGCATCCCAACGAGGAAGCGATCGTCTTCTTGCTCCTCTTTGCTCAACATCGGAAGACCCTCCCTCTCCCGAAAGACCTCGTACGGAGCATCTGTGGTATGTTGTTGGATAGTCACCCTGGAGGGGAGGACAGTATCGCACTGGTACAGAAATGTATTCGTCGCCCCTTCATTCACAATTTCGGGTGACCATGGAGGAAGCATTCAAGAGACGTAGGGCAATCGACAGTGTTCGTGTCGATTTGAAGCGTATTACACGCACACGAACGGGAATACAACCTACCGACTCTTGCCTATGGAATACTCGTGATAAAATTGTTCTTGATCATCTGTTTCGATCCTGTATAGACCCTCTAGTTTCGAAAGACAAGAACGGGAACTGGATAAATGCCAATAATGTACATTCGGTGGTCTATACATTAGCATGGCATTATCAGCAATTCCACCCTACAAAGAAGATCATGGTGTTCACGCAGAGCAGTAATATTGGTGATGGGCGGGTATATCTCGATCTAACATCAGATAGTTTTGCGAACGACGAGGCGTATACATATCAGAATACGGTACCTGATTCTGATATAATTGCTGCATGTAAATGTCCTAATACAGTGGTGTTTATACAGCGTAATCTTGGTCAAATAAACTCCTGGCTGGTCTACGTGCATGATACAACCCCCTACGAATCATGGCGTCGTTTCATGCATCCCAACGATGAATTGATCATCCTCTACTTATTGTTCGCTCAACACAAAGGCACCCTCGCTCTCCCGGAAGCCCTCATGCGGTCCTTATGCGGCATGCTTCTCGACGCTGAACGGCTAACGAGCGAGAAGGCGGCTGGCTCACTTGCCATCGTAGAGAGAAGCATTCGGAAAACCAACCCTGATGGTCTACCACAGTGGTAGCCTATCCTTCCGAAACAGAGATGTCATCGTCCCTCTCTTTCTCACAAACAACAATGACTGAAGACCTTACGTGCGCGTTTACCACGCGAAAGCGAGCTGCTCCTCCTCTAACGTTACAACAACGTCTATCAACGAAGGAAGAGGGTTACGAGTGGTTTTGTATGGCGGAAATTGATGCCCATTCTCGCATTGAGCATAAAGTGCGCCACGATCGGATTATGAAAAGACGTAAAGAGAGCGAGAAGAAGGCTCCAAAGAACAAGTTCTACTCGGAAACATTCCCTGAGGATTTCGGACTCTACGTGCGTGTACCTGCGGATGTCATCCCTAGTCTCAAGCATTTCCTCAAACACAACATCAACTATTTTCAATTCGATTACGTCTTTGTGTACGTCGGACAAGGCCATCTATACGAAAATGGGATCTGTCTTGCTTATGACAAGAGGAGCGACAAGGTAATCCAATGTATCGGAAAGAACTACAGCCACGAACTTGATACTCGTAAGTGGAAGCTCGTAGGCGATTTTGAAAAGGTGGACGTGACGTACAGCAACATACAAGAGTTCGGTCAGATTTACGCTAGTGGATTCATGATTATGATCGATGAGGAGGAAAGCGCAACCTACACTGTGGGGGACATTGAACGTATGTTCTGGGTGCTTATTTTTAACCGTGTGTATAGTTGTGCATGGTGGCACCTCCCCAATGTTGGGTTTATCGTGTGAATCTTAGCTATGCGTAAAAAACATATATCTCACTCGACACTTTCCTCACAGGGGTCACTGTCACCCTCATGGCCAGGTGGACAGTCCGGTAGAGGAGACACACACACACAAACACAACTACGAGAAAATGATTATCGTCACGATGAACAATATCATTGGTAAAGAGATCTTCAATGGACAAGTGAAAGACATCGCAGATATCTCCCATCTGGTATGCTCGTATGATGATGCAAAAATGCAGGATGACAGCGAGACAGACAACAAGGCAGAGAGCATTGGTACCGAGATTTCCGTTGTCCGCCAGCCAACAGAAGAGAAAGCTTCTCCGGAGGACATCAAGCTGTTAAAAGAGATCGATACGCTATTGAGTGATTTAGAATATGCTTGTTTCGGTAATGGAGAAGGTGACAATTATTTGTTTACGATGAAGTAATACACATTTGCTCACATATCCCAACAAAATAATGCTTGATACTTTCCTCACAGGGGTCACTGTCGCCCTCATGGCCTACATGCTGTGGTGGACTGTCGCGATGTGTCCTAGTGGTGGTGGATGTGTCAATGACGATAATGACCGTTGACCTCCCTCTCACAAATATGCCTCGCATCATTCATCGTCCTCCACCATCAGAATCTGGTGTAATCGTACCTCTTGTCGTTGGCGCGCTGATTGCTCTCTTGGTTGTCGCTCTCCTCGCAATCTCTCTCGGACAGGCGTCACATAATGGTAATGTGCAGTCGTAACATGCTCCTTCGGAGACTCCGAACGGCAGGTTCTCATGAGTTTCCGATGCAGGTGGAGAATGATAGGAAGATGGATTTCACTGGTTTTCTTCGTCGTTCATTGACCGGAATAGGCAGCTTCTCGATTCAGCATAACTATGTCGATTGGGTCACCACTATCAACATCACAGGAGGATGGAAGGAGATCGATTTCTCTACGCAGGAAGCTTGGTTCGCCGATATCGCCGTCCAGACCATCCGGAGTGGAGAACCGAGCTATTTCGACGAACCCGAATGCTACCTGGAGAACTTCAGCTTGACGATGTTCAATCTCAACAAATTCGGCGAATATCTCTTACGTAAGAGTCATGTTGTCTTCATTGCTGAACCGAACTACGATGCCGCGTATACTTGTTGCAGCATAACTGCACGTGACGATGACAACAAGCTGTTCCGCATCCAATTGCGAGAGGGAGGCGGACGAGTCTCCCTTACTGTCTCTTTCGCACCTGTACCTGTGCCACGTACACCGCTTCGTCGTTGGCCAACTAGTGAAGAGATGTTTGCTGAAGCAGTTAGCACTGGTCGTAATGCACGTTGTCATACTAATCCAAGCATCTATCTGCGTAAATCGACCGGAAAAGAGGAGAAGACCGATGGAGAACCGTATTTTTTCGATGATCGTTCATTCGTCCGATATCTGGACCATACCTATGGATACACCATCCTCTCGTACACCATCCTCTCGGTGTCTTCCGGTATTAATAAGTTGGTGTTTGAGGTAAGAGATCCAGAATGGAAACGAGTTCAGATTATAGTGCACGTGAGTCCAGAGAATTTGATGATGTATTTTACGAAAGAAGAAGAGAAAGTGGTAGATATTTCGGAACAAATGCAACAATTAACGGTTTAAGCTTCTTCTTCTTCTTCTTCATCGTCTTCCATCTGAAAATTAGCAGCAGTCAGAATCAGAGGTCCTTGAACTGTTGGCAGACGCTCTTCCTGACGCACCTCCTCAATCATCGATGGTAGGAGATCAGGAACATCGAGCCAATCCATGTCATATTCAGGGTACGAATCGTACCAAACGTATTTCGAGTTGATCTGTGACACCTTCAGCTCAGCTTCGGCAATCAACGCTTCCACCTGTCGACGGAGAGGAATCACCATACTGCTGCCTCGATGGCGAAAACGCATATTGACGTAACGGTGGGTATCGTTGCCTTCTTCGTGAGAGAGAGGTACAGGCATGCTGAATGCTTCCGAGCAGAACTTGCTGACGCTTTGTAGGAACTTGATGTCGGTGGTAATCTCCCCCTCGGTAAGATCGACACAGAGACGAAAATCGAAACAACCCAGTGGAAAACGAGCAGCTTCCTCGTTCGTGTGAGGGACACCGAGGATGGAGAGAGCGGTAACATCGATCTTCTCACGCACCACATCAAATCCACGCTCGGTAAAGTAAGAAGCATCCACGTGACAGACGCGAGCAACTTCGGCAGTTTCATCGGAACGGATCTCGTGAGAGGTATAGAGGACGCGTTTTTCTCTTTTCTTCTTCGAGTAGGAGCGAATCATGACGTTGGCGACCATCTTCATGTTCATACCGTTCTCTTTGTTCCATTCATCGACAACCTTGCGAAATCGCGCCACATCGTCATCGTCATTGTACGCGATGAAGAGCTGAATATCGTGGGTAGAAGGATGGTTGCCGGTGCTTCGCATGACAGGATAGGTCGTCCTGTACAGATCATCGCGAATGATCTTGTGGGTAACGACGTGGTGGTTATTGGTGACGATTTGCTGTCCGACATAGAAACCACTGACCTGTGAAGACATCCAATCGTGCATCAGTCCGGTGGCATCGCCTGCTACCCAGATACGTTCGTCGGGGATCTTCAAGTTAAGGTCTAGACGAGGGTATTCGCCCACCTCGTCGATGATGATGCCGATGACTTGGAGATCTATTGGGAAGGGTACTTCGAGCATTTCCATGAACGATTTGAGTCCACGAGCGATGAAGGTATTGGAGTGGAGTTGTTGGTATTGGGTGTACATGAGACAGAAGGAACGATCGGAATGACCAATGAACTCACGCGCGCGCATGGGAATATCCGTCCGGACATGAAAATCGATCGTGGATCTATCGGTTACTGTAATACCAGACAGTCGTTTCTTGGCCTTACGGACATGTCCATGCGTGTACCATTCATAGCGCTCCGTCTTTCGGGACCATAATTGGCGAACCCCCTTCTTGCACTCGAACTGTTTCCAGACAGGGTCGACCGAGGAACATTCAAGACGCACACTGATCCCGAGGTGATGATATTGGGGGATAAATGGGAATACGAAGGTACTGGTGGACAGTTTTCCGGTCGCAATCACCAGATTGCGGCATTCGATCGCTCGTTTCCTCACGAAATTCGTCTTCGACTGATAGATCACATGATAGAGACCAGAGATATGGTTCTTGACCACCTCGAGAACAATCACCCCAGGGAGGACGTATCGTTTTATGTTCATCCAGAAGTCGGACAGCATCTTCTTACGAGTCGCGAGATCGATGTCATAACAAGGTTCCTCCGAACGTTTCCAACCATCCTTGAGCTCGGTCTCTCCCAGAGGGAGAGGACGTTGCTCCACCGACTCTCCAAAAGGGATAGGGCCTACTCCATAGTTGACGATCGCCTTCTCGTCAAGAAATGTCATTGCTTGGGCAACCAGATCACGATCGTACAGATCTTTTAACGAACTGTTCGGCGCATGGGTCAATTGACCATCGCCGTAGAGCATAGCACCACCGAACCCCTGATGAGCATCAGTTTTCGTACGCTCGAAGCTGCCTTGATCTAAAACAAGGAAATCATTTCTCTCCGTCCACACTGTAATTGCACATTGGATAGCTGCTGGACCTGCCCCAATGATAAGTGTATCGATTCGTGTACTCTCCATGATGTCTTCAGTATGTGACTCTCTCTCTCTTCTCCTTCTACCACATTGGTAGGTTATTCAGCTACCACAGCCGAGGCCCAGTAAATCTTGAGGGTGAATGTTGTTTTCAATTTTTCGCGAAAAAATGAACTTTTCACTTTTAAAAATCACTTTCAAAATCCACAGGATTCACTGGGCCTCGGCTGTGGTAGCTGATGAGTTACTACCGCGGTAGACGAGGGGGTAGAGGAGGTGGGGAAGGAAAATCTGGAGACAGAGAAAAAAACAGTGAAAAAAGCGTATTTTTCGAAATCCACAGGATTTACTGGGCCTCGGCTGTGGTAGCTATTTATTTATCTTCTTTAAAACGATAAAAAATCTGCACTTTTCTACCACTACTCACTTGAATATTCTTTGGTAATCCAGTAGTCGGACCATCAATGTATGCGATTAGTCCATATGTTTGAACGCTATAAGCTCGCGATGTACAGCATTGAACCGTATGGATGGATTTGTATTGCGTTAGGGCCGCGTGATCATTGAACGCCTCCCGTGCATCAGCTTCTGTTGCAGGTTGTTCCTCCTCTTCTTCCTCCAGGGTGTTTACCCCAAGGAGAGGGGTAGTTTGGCTGTCTGGAGACTGTGCGCCTGCCCACCATCGCTTGAGACCGTTGAGCATTGTATAGGGTATATGTGCGCACACAAACAAGGATGTTTGGCGGATGTCGAGGCAATCTATAATAAATGGTCTCCCTTCAGAGCTTCTTCGTGGTCGAAAATTGCGATTAAGGTTGGTGAGAGTGGATAAGAGTAAACCTTATCTACCGGATAATATGCGTGTTGATCTCATTGGTTAGTCGGTTTAACTAAATATTTCTAGCATATAAACGCATATTCACATCATAATCTGCCATATCCGAACCTGCCTTCGTACGAAGATCATACCGGAACACCGCTCGTTCACAGAACATATGTCTCGCTTGCTCATACAGCTCAGGGTGCCGTCTTCCCCATGCTTCCATCCTCTCTATGACGTCATGTACGGAGCGATTGTAGATATCTCTTGCTTGCTCATATGCACTGATGTAGAGTGATTGTCCCTCCTCTGGTGTGCGAAATGACGGTAAGAGACGTTTTCGAATCAATACGTCATGGACATCCTTGTACTCCTCCTCCGGTAGAGGGTCATGCAGCAATATCTCCTGTAACAACATCATTCTTCTTCACACTTGTGAAATATATGTGTCAGGCGGACATGCAGCACCAGCTCACCAGCTGGAGACACAAAAACACGGGAATGTTGGAAACTGATCCGATTGGTACGGTGGTTATGTTCAAGAGCTTTCCTGGACAATGGGTGAAGCTTACCAGCGCTACGTTGGTACAGATCGAATCAACAAAAAATAAAGTCGATATCGTGAACCATCTCCTGATTAAAGGCGATGATACCATCGCCCACGTAATCAACTGGGAGTACGAGATATGCGCTGTATCCGAGGAGAGCAAACGGTTAGTGTTCGCGCACACTGGTAAACCACAACTCGGAATTGCCGTACGTATCTCCGATTTCGAGCAATATGGCACCTGGCTATTCATGTATACCCAATACGATCTGGGATGTTTGGTGTACATGAACATACGTGACCACGCACTCACCATGGAATTTCGACCTGTTCAAGAGGATATGACCTTCCTCAGAGGATCCCAAATCATCGAACGCCTTGCTGGTTTCCGTGTTCCTCGAATCATTGTGGTTACCAAGGACGAGCAACTGATGCTCCCTCCGATGCTATTTGAAGAATGTCGTCGGGAGCTAGCCAAACAAGACAGACGAACTACTCTTCTCGGTCTAGTCAACCATTATCGGCAGGAAATTGATCGTATCAATGGATATGACGAAAATGCGTTCCTTGGGTGGCAGGATACCGTCCGTCGCACTCGTTGTACCATGAAAGTCAACGAGTATATGCGTGAATTGCGCGAATTAGACCAACCTCCGTACACCTCTTTATTCACTCGAGTATGGAGTTATATTGGGGGTAGTTAACAAGCTATAAACCACATATATATTTGTCTTAGCGAGAAAATGCCGCAGACTCTCCCCGAACCTCTCCTGGAGGAAAATCCTCAGCGGTTTGTCATTTTCCGTCCCACCTACAAGAAAATATGGGACATGTATAAGTTGCATTTATCCACATTCTGGACCGCCGAGGAAATCGATCTTGCCCATGATGATAAAGATTGGAGGAGTCTCTCTTCTAATGAACAACATTTTATTAAACATATCCTCGCCTTCTTCGCGGCTTCCGATGGTATCGTCAACGAGAACCTAGTCACCAATTTCGCCAAGGAAGTACAGATCTCCGAAGCTCGTTGCTTCTATGGTTTCCAACAGGCCATCGAGAACATCCACAGTGAAGTCTATGGCCTCCTCATCGACAGCTACGTCAAAGACGAATCCGAGAAGGCCAACCTATTCAACGCCATTGAAACCATCCCCGCCGTCAAACGCAAAGCCGATTGGGCATTCAAATACACCAATGCCGCAAATGCATCCTTCGCACAACGTCTCGTAGCCTTTGCTGCCGTCGAGGGGATCTTCTTCTCTGGATCGTTCTGTGCTATCTTCTGGTTGAAGAAACGTGGTCTAATGCCAGGTCTATGTTTCTCCAACGAGCAGATTTCTCGCGATGAAGGTCTTCATTGCGACTTTGCCTGTCTTCTATACACCATCCTGGTGAACAAGTTGACCCAAGCAGAGGTAGAGGAAATTATCAGGGATGCCGTCTCCATCGAGTGCGAGTTTGTCACTGATGCCCTTCCCGTGGAGCTTATCGGTATGAATTCGACGCTAATGCGCCAGTACATTCAGTTCTGTGCTGATCGTCTGGTGGTCGCTCTCGGGTATGAGAAGCTATGGCATGCAACCAATCCTTTCGATTGGATGGAGCTTATTTCCATCGATGGGAAGACCAACTTCTTCGAGCGACGAGTAGGCGAATATTCACGTGCAGGTGTTGGTCTGCGAAGGGGACAAAGTGGCGAAAGCAATGGTAGTACAGAGAGCCACAATAGCAAAATCTTTACTGTCAATGATGACTTCTAACCGTGTAATCGATACTCAAAATAACTTCTCAACCTCATCATCACTATCATCGGATAGATAAAACATAGCCAGAGCGCGAGGACAAAATGACGCCAGGTTGCTCGCTCAGACATGAATGTAAGTATAGCAATCGTCAGACCTGATAGACATACCATGAAAAATCCATGAGTCGGACTGATCTCAAAAGCATCGATTTGAGCTATCATTACCCAAATAATCCAGAACCAAGGGTAAAACATCTCGACCCACACCGTCCGAGCATCTTCTTCTTCCTGCCATATTGCCATCTTTCTCACAAACAACAACAATGTCTAAGGAGGAAGTCAAAGTAGCGATCAAGCGAGGGGCCGGGTTCGTTCGTGTTTCCTTGGACCTCTTTGTGGCCTTAAGGGACGACAAGATGCTGGAACTGAACACCCTGACAAAGATCAGAGTTGATGGTCTTGGAGAACGCTTAAGTGATCACGCTGGTTTTGTAGATGTCTCCGAACTTGGGGATGTAGAGGAGGTCTATATTCTGAGGAGGACAGGGTACCGTACCGTTGGAGATGATCGAGGACTAGCGGTGGCAGGGTTCCGCTACAACGAGGAGAAGGGTGGTGAGGTGTGGGTGTTTTATGACTCCGCGAAAACGGAAAAGGTCCAACTGATCACGCAATGTAGAACTCGCGAAGATGGGTATCGTTTGCTACAGTTACGTGGAGGAGAGGGAGGGAATAAGGCGTATGCGGTGTACACGTGGTTCGATCTGTTTGGGACGCAGACGACAAGGTTGAGAACCTATGAAGACGTAACGGTGGCGATCATCGAGAAACCTGCTCCTAAGGTACGACAAGAGTGGCCAGCAATTACCTCGCGAGGTAAGTCAGAGTCTATCGTCATGAAGCGTGAACCACTGAGAGAAGAGGAGAGATATTTCATTGTGTATCCTCCATGCCCAAAGAGCATAGAGGGATTCCTATGTGATAGAAAAGGTGGGAGTAAAATAGTGGTGTTTCTCTCGGGCAATCACGGGGACCAAAAGGTGGAAATGATCACACAATGCGATATCAAACTAGCTCAGTTGCTATGTGACACCCGTAGAGCTCAGGGAGGTATTTATGAGATGATCGATGTCTTCAATCTCTTTGTAGGTGCTCGTGGAGGTAGATTGATGCATCATCGTCAAAAAGTTACCAATGATCCTTTTCTTGTGGGAAAAGGAGATAATCTCGAGGCACTGCTTCTCTTTTAGCTTATCTTATGTAAACAACAACAACTACCATACTCCTCCTCCAACATACTCCGGATGACCTTGTGGGAATCCGTTCGTTTGCCAATTCTCTCGCTGTTGTCGGTACTCTGGATGGCCCACAGGATACCCCACTGTCATCCAGTTCGCCAACTGTGAAGCATAGTTTGGATGCGTCGGTGGATATCCGTACATCTGCCAATGCTCTTGTTGCAATCGGTACTCCGGATGTCCTTCTCCGTGCCAATGGGATGGGTTATCCCAATGTTTAGCGTATCCATGGTGGTCTCCGTAGCGTGGCATCTTGGCAAGGTAGTTGTGTTTGTGAGAGGGGAGACAACTCTCACACCACATAATGGCTAATTACGAATACGAGTACACGGTGAAGAAATCAGTCACCCTGGTGGGTGAGATCCCTGATTTCGTCCCTGGTATTAATCTGTATGGCGGTGATTTTAGGGTAATAGCTAGAGTCATCAGTATGCTCCATATACGAGGGAGCAAAAATGCGATAATTACAATGGTATCAAACGTTCCACTAAATGAGTTATGGGCAAATATCCCGATATCGATCTGTATGGACGGTGGATTGCTCCGCTATCACTTCATACGGAAGATTCCTGATGCCGTCCTCGCTGCGGATGATAAGGAACGTTGGTGGGAGCCGCGAATACCATTGGCCACCCTCGTCGAGCACCCACCCTGTACCTGTCCTGGTTGTCCACCGCCTGAGTGGGCGCCTGAGTGGGTCTCACAAACTCGCTATGACATCTAGACAAGAAAAAAAGATGACGGAGACATATGAGGTGGAAGAGGATGCGAGTACGTATCTGATTGTCGTCAATCAGGTCGATGCGTACAATGTGTTGGTGTATTTTGCGCGCGATTCCGACTACAATTGTGACGATGGCGGTAAGATGTTCGATTTTATCTGTGTGAAGACAGGCAATACGGTCGAGTTCCAGCAAGAAATCATCTGGGGTAAACCTCATCTCTTCGGACGTGACTTCAACACAGAAGGAGAGGTCAAAGGAAGCAATTTCAAGCATTACAACCTCAGTGAATACGATGCAATACGAGCGGGACAATCGAAATACCCAAAAATCAGTGTTGCTGCCCTTGAGAAGATTGGTGGTGTCCATGCTTTGCACGACAATAAATAAATCTCTGTCCCCCTCTCTCACATATATTGTTTTTTGCACAAATACACACAAAATGAGCATCGAACAAACCAGCAAGCGTCCCAAGTTGGAGAGTCAGGATATGTACAGTGTTGTAGTTTACCACACTGGTCCACTTAAAGTACATACCTACCTTGTGCGTGACAAGGATTACGAGAACAACGAGCCCAGAATGGTCGATTTCATCTGTGCCAAGACCGGAAAAGTGGTAAAGTTCCAGCAGGTGACCGTCTGGGGGAAGGTCACCTTCTTCCCTGAAGACTGGATTAAAGGCGATAATGGCCCTCACGGCTATGTGGGATGCTATGGAGCCGTTCTCTACGAGGAAATGATCCGTCGACAAGATGGTCCGCGATACCCCAAGATCGAGAAAGTTGCTGTTGATGCCATTGGTGGGTACAAATTTCTACATTAATCGACGTAAATAAGTATGTCCCCCCTCTCTCTCTCTCTCTCTCTCACACATCTTTCTCACATATATCTCGGTGACAAAATGCCAGGCACACCTGTCCCACCAACACCTGTTCGGGTTTTGACCCCTGAGGAGCTCAACAAGTTGCTCGCGCAACAACAATGGATTCTGGGGAACAAGACGCAAGAGCAGCAAGAAAAGGAGGAGAAGGAGAAAGCACGTCAGGCCAAACTGGACGCCTTGGACCCCGCTATTAAGCAAACCATCATCTTTCTCAAAGCCAGTGGAATGTATACCGGTAGTTTCGAATGCTTCTGCTTAGGACCAGAGAAACCAGAGTTGGTTGGCACGGAGACACAGTTGAAACTCATCGACGAGCTCAATGTAATGATGAAACCGTCACATAGGGTGGTCAAAAAAGTAGGAGAGACTATCAATGAGTACGCAAACGAGGTGCTGTCCATGTACGGTCAGAAGTACAAGGACAAACTCGGTGTTCCGACAGACGCTATGATTGCGAAGTTTGAAGAGTTGATTACCATGAGCGAGGTGGAATATGCTACCAGTCGTTGGTTGGATGGGTAGTTATACGTGTAAATCACACTTTGAAAAAAATGTCAGAAGCTAAACGTCACTGTGGAGATGCGAGACAACAAGAGGAATACACGCGGTGGTGTGATTCGACCCTAATCACAACACTTGTTCGATACAATGATAGCACGAATCACGTACATGCAAAAGTGCTGAGACCACCACCTCCTCCGCAACAGGAAAGGAGGATTAGACTCGGGACGGCAGAGGAGATAGCTGATGGGATGGTACCCGTCTCGCTTACCTATCCGGAATGGTGTCGCGTGCAGAGGGAATTGGTACGTGATTTACCTGAGGAAGAGGAATTACCACCGACGTACAATGAGCCAGAATGGAGTCAGGTTCAGGCTTCCCCTGAGGACGCGATGGATATATTATCACCGACGTACATACCACCAACATGTATTGAAGATGTTGATTAAGTAAGCATTTGTCCCCCTCCTACCACACATTTCTTTTTCTTCACGATGAACAAGTTGCGTAAGACACTGGAGACGGCGATAAAAGAACATCGTCATTTTGAAATTCTGATCGTTAGCGATGTTCCACCGGATGTTCTGCTCGATTATCAGAAAGAGAAGCATATGGTATCATGGGATGAAGCAGGAACAAGCGCGACGTTTCTCCGTGAGGGACGTATCTACCAAGTCCGGATCATTCCACCCAAACAGTTAGGGGGTCTCAAAGACTATCTGGCCACGTTCATTATCGTCGAGAAACGGCTGATCGATCGAAATAGTCAATGGATGCGTGAGGTGGTGAATCCATTGTTAATGGCAGTAGAAACCAATGTCTTATTAATGGTATAACAAACAAACAAACAAACACTACGCATCAACAGCAACCGCAGCAGCAGCACCCGCACCAGCAGCCGGAACAGCAGGAGTCTCTGCTTTCTGTACCTCAAAAATCCACGGGTTGGCATCTCTGACTAATTTCTCCTGTTGGTGCGTTAGTTCTCATCGTCTCTCTATCTCTGTCTCACCGCGAACTTACTTCCTCAGGGGTGATATCGGGTTCAATGTTAAACATCTTCTTGACCTCGTCTGGCTCCCTGCCTTTCACCATACAGGCGATTTTGCAGATCCCCAGATCGAGAAGGGAGGGGATATCCAAGTAGTTGGCAGCGAGGATCACCTTGAACAAGATCGTCTGATTGGTGTCCAGATAGCTAATGAAAGTATCGTCCCACTCCCCGACAATCTCCACCAATTTGTTCGTCGCAATTGGTTTGGTGATCTCCTTCATAGGATCGTTCACGTGCTTCTCGAGAAACATAACCACCCTCAACATGATCTCGTAGGAGACCTCGAGGAGAGGAATTTCCGGGATATCATCCGGATCGTCATCATCAGCAAGCATCGATTTCATCAACTCGGACATCTCTGCCATCGGACGCGTGATCTCGATCTTCTGTCCATCTCCCGACAGTAAAATAACCTTACCGCTCATCTTGTTCCGTGTAGTTATGTTTGTGATAATCTCACAGACACCCACCCACAAGACGGACAATATCTGTCGAAAGTACACGAAGGGGAGACCGTTCACCGACCCTTGGTATCATAAGGGCGGACAACATAATTGGCAGAATACCGGCCCGTTGTAGCACGGAATGATACCGAGGGGCGTATCGCAAACTGTACGCAATCGCCGTTATCCCATCTTTATTCTTCATATAGGGATCCGAACCATACTGTAATAGAAGACTGATACTGCTGGATTCTGGGGTAGATATGATATGTCGGGCTAGTGCGGTATGACCGTAGCCGTTCTTCATATGGACGTCCGCGCCTGCTTTGAGCAGTAACTCGATGCAGTCACGATGGGCGAAAATGAGCGGTACACATACCTCTTCCTCAGTGTTCACAGAAAGATGTCTCTCCTCGATTAACCATCGTAGGAAATCAACGCGACCATGATAGGCTGCATCATAGACGATACGTCCATGATAATTGTATCGTTGAAGTACATTAAGGCTTAAGCAATATTGGAGATAAATAGTCTTTAAAAACGAGATCGGATAATTATTTCTTATCCCTTGTTCTGTCCAATATCGAAGCGTTATGGTACTTGTCTCTATACCCAACTGAAGAAACTCCTCTGCTTGATCCCATCGCCCAGCAAAGATATGACCATCCAGTGCTCTACGTTGCTCCTCCACTGCTCGATGTTGTGACCGCGTCCTCACCGGCATTCTCAGGCAACACAGTTGTATGTGTGTCTCTCTCTGAGAAACACGTACCAAAGTAGGGGTAAAGAAGACGGATCAACTCTGAGGCAAGTAACCTGAGGGGAGACTGTTCTCCTACACGTGGTATCATACGAGCGGAGAGCAAGATGGGGAGAATACCGGCACGTTCAAGCGATGCAATGTACATAGAAGGTACATCTTTCTTCATAACACGCTGCATACTAGTCATGTGAGGTTTGTATGGAATACGTTCGTAGGGGTTCGCTCCATGGGCTAGGAGAAGAGCAATTCGATATCCATTCTTAATATGCTCCCCTGCTCGAATCTCTCTGTCGAACCAGTGGAGATCGATGAACTCGTACAGAACACAGGCAACTGGTTTCGCACCTGCAGCAAGCAAGACATACATCGCATCAATCGATGCGAACGTCAATGATGGAAGAGGGACACCATCATATATAACCGTTTCATTCGGATCACCGCCCATTAGCAACAACCAACCGAGATAATCAAGACGAGCGTAAACAGTAGTCTGGTACACTAAACGCGTGGGTGGAGATCCGAGTGCTCGTAGTCGATTGACCATAGCGATGAATACATGCAACGGAGCAGCAGGACCAGGAGCAGCAATATTATCTAATGATAAGATCATTTCACCTAAGAGATTCTCAAGTTCCTTGACGTCATTGGCATGTAACAATAAATCTCTCAACGTCCACCATTCGCTTCTGGCGTAAGCCTGCCACACCGTCATCGTATCTAGTTTGTGTTTAGGCATATGAAATAAACAACGGGCTAACAGGCGGACGATCTCGATAGGTAACCACCGTAGAGGAGATTGACTACCCAAACGTGGTACCAGACGAGGAGAGAGAAGCACAGGCATGAGCATACCACGTTCCAGTAAAGAGCAGTATTCAGGACGGAGACCTATCGATGGACCTTTCCATCCATCTTTTGGAGTAGTTTTTGCACCGTTCGCTAACAGAAGAGCAATGATATGACTATTATGGCGACCCATCATCCTCAACTCCTCTGCATTATCATCCTCTTCCTCGTGCATGTCACCAACGTAAGTGTATAGGGAACTCGGCATCTCGGTGGCGGTAGCTCCTCCTGCAAGAAGAAGATGGATAGTGTCCAGGGGTCCATCATCGAGCAAACGACTTCCCCATTTATTGAGTACATTTGGGTCCCATCCGAGTAACAATATCATCGCTAGTACGTCATTTCGATCATTATATATCAGTTTGTGGAACAAAGAGAAGACAGGAAACCCTCGTGCTCGGATCTTCTCGATAACTGCAAACACGACGTGTAATGGAGGCTTAGTTCGACGGCCACGTAAAACATCGTTTAGAACATCGCTTAAACTATTAAAATCATCACCACATAACAACACGTTTCTCGTCAACGACCAATCTACACCATCCGACTGGAGTGGATTCCTCATTGTGTGTGCCAGATATATGCACCCACCAGGCGGACAACCTCTACAGGCAGTACTCGTAGAGGGGAATGACAGCCTACTCTTGGGACCATATGTGCCGATAGGAGGATAGGCATGACTCCGGCACGTTCGAGCATCGAACGATATCTCTTGTTAAATACTCGGTGGATTAAACCTTGGCGATATGGGTTGGCACCGTACCTCAAGAGAAGCGCAATTTGATGAGGGACAGAGATACAGTCCTGGCGATATTCTTCATCATCTGCTAATTCTTGCTCATGCTCATGCTCTCCATAATCCGGATAAAGACCGTATCCTGTTAAATCACTATAATCCTTTAATTTCTCCTCGAGTGCGGTCGTGGTGACACATGCCTGTGCTGCCAATAGGATCTGCATACCAGGAAGGTTGGCAAGAGTTAGGTGTAATTTGTCGTCATATTCACTTCTATGATTCGGATTGGCTCCCTTCAGCATCAACCAAGCGAGAAATTCGGTATGGTCATAGTTTGCTGCCGTAGGAACAAACTCATCGAGTTTATTGCCGTTCCTCTCCCATTGCTCACTAAGCATGATCAGATAGTATGTAGGGTGTTTGTTAACGATACCCGTTCCAATTGTCCAATCTAAATTATGGTTCTGATGTATAAGAATACGTGCTATGGTAAACCAATCACTAGTTTCAAACGCTCTAGTGAGCTCCTCTTCGTGCGTCATTGTGTGTGAGGGAGACACACACAGAGACAACGAGCTACCAGACGGACAATCTCTACAGGTAACATCTGAAGTGCAGACTGCGGTCCAATGCGGGGGACCATACGAGGAGAGAGGAGGATGGGTACCATCCAGGCACGTTCGAGCATAGAGCGACAGCGATCAGAATAGGCCATCTCCATGGTAGTTTTTTTAAAATCCACCTCTTTACGATATGGATTCGCACCATGTCTTAGTAGTAGTATAATGGATGGATCATGACGAGCAATTGTACCGACGTAATAACGAAGAACAGAGGGCTTTGCATTGGGATTTGCTCCTGCTTCGAGGAGGATTTGCATACCGTCATAATCAGCAAAGAAGAGTGGTAAATATCCGTCTGGAGTTCCATTGGGGTCTAGTTTCTTCACCTCCAAAAACCATCGCATCAACTCATAATTGTTCCTTTGAGCCGCTGTCATCAGTGCATTCTTGATATAATAACCCCCCATTCCTCGGGTGTCGAATATATCCATGATTGCGATGATCAGGAATGTAGGGTATAGGCCTTCATATCCTGCTATCAAGGCCTGCTGGAACTCTGCGTCAATGAAATCAGAAGGAAATCTCACCATCATCTCGGCTCGTGCAGGCCATGCTGCATCATCAATTACCATCTCAGGTATGTATGTGTGTCACTCAGAAGCAAACACCCACCAGGCGGACAATATCGGTAGGTAACATCTGAAGTGCAGATTGTCGTCCAATGCGGGGGACTATACGTGGAGAGAGGAGAATGGGAAGATAGCGCGCACGTAGAATTTGGTGGACATATTGAGGAAGACAGAATCTAGGCATGATAGGTTCGGCGCCGTATCTCAGAAGTAAAGCTATATGACGCTCCTTCTTCTCGTGACCAGCCAGATGAACCGTAACCGAACTCCCATAGTACCCTGGACGCCCATCAGGGTCGGCTCCTCGTTCTAATAAGATCTGCATTCCATTATAATTGGCACCATAGAGTGCTATGTGATCCTTTCCTGTTGCATTAGGATTTACCTTTTCAACATCAATTAACCACCGCATAATCTTATAATTCTTATGTAGAGTAGCGTCCATTAATGCATAGTCGAAAGAAACAGGCAATTTCTTTTCGCGAAGAATAGCGACGAGCCGAATGAGATAAGCAGCAGGATATTCATGTCTAAAACCAGGTCGTAATGCATCGACGAGTGCTTGGTCTGGGTATCCATGTGCATGGTCGATCATATATTTAGCTACGTGTCCCCAGTCCTCCTCCACTGGTTCCTCCTCCTCATATTCCTCTTCTGAAGAAGACATTTCTGATGTGTGTCACTCAGAAAAAGGTACCTACCAGGCGGACCAATTCGGTCGGTAACAATCGGATCGCCGAATTTCTACCTAGGCGGGGGACTAGACGTGGAGAGAGGAGAATCGGTAAGTAAATCGCTCTGTACATCAGAGTGAGATGTGCGTTGGTCACTATACCTTGTCGATCCTTGCCAAGAATGAGGTAAGGATCAGCACCGTGACGTAGAAGAAGCGAGATCCAGGTCGAAGAAGCATATATTCCAACCCAATTCCTGAGTATAGGACCTCTCTCCCAATGACTGCCACCAACGATACGATGATGATTTACATCCGCCCCCGCTTCCAATAAGATCTGGGCACCTTCTATATTCGCATCATATAGAGGACTATATCCATCATCATCGCCATTTGGATCGAGACGGGCTACATCGAGCAGCCATCGCATGAAATCAAGAACATCGTAAAGTGCTACTCGACGGAGCAACCCTTTGCCAAAGGCGGGATTCAACGCTCTACATTGCTCGAACAGCCAGATGAGAATATACAGTGGAGAACCATTCCGAATACCTACATCCAACGCAATAGATAGTTTATCATAGTTCTCTTTATCGGCCTGTAATGCCTCCCATGCATCCTGTATGTGCTCTACCATCTGTGTTTGTGACATTCGCACGCAGAGAATATATACCGAAGAAGCAGGCGGACAAGGTCAGTGTTGAGTAACCGCAGTGCCGAACGGGCTCCAAGACGAGGGACTAGTATAGGAGAGAGGAGGATCGGGATATACACAGCTCGACGCACGAGATATTCATAAGACACCCTTGCAGAGTGTATTACATTTCTACCATGACGATTCACGAGACATGGATTGGCTCCATATGCCAATAGTAACGCTATACTTTCATGTACACCATGGTATCTCACCGTTCGCATTAACACTGTCTCACCATCCTTGTTCCTGGCATTTACATCCACTTTGTTGGTCTTTAATAGGACAGGAATTCCATGTGGATGAGTCACGGTTATCGGTAATTCTCCTTCGTTGTTAGGTTCATTGGGGTCGAAATTCTTGACGTTCAATAACCAATCGAGGAGTTCAGCGTTCCCAAAAAAAGCAACCTTGGAGACAGCATGAAGTGTAGGTAGATGGAGTTTCAAACGTCTTTCGATCATGAATTCGATGAGATAGAGAGGAGCGTTTGGTCGATAGGGAAGACAAAACAGACTAAAATCATCATCCGTACTTGATTTCGCTAACGTATCCACTGTTGACCAATCGCTAGTCAACATCGCTTGAATAAACCTATGGAGAACACTCATACTCATTGTTATATATGTACGTGGGTGGGATATATACCTAACGAGGGGGACAAGTAGACTCCGGTGTGGGACAATCACTCCTTACGTCTCTCATGAGCTCACAAATATATATTTAAAGCAAACAAAGAGCAAACAAAAATGATCACTTGCCGTGAAAAAGACATGCAACGCCGTACGGTGGCTTACATGGAGAAGAAGGCAAACGAAGCAGACAAAGCATTTTCTGTAGCTCATCCGGAGATTTATGCGGCGTGGAACGAGATGATCGAATCTGCCGATCCTGAGCAAGTCCCCCTCACCTTGCCATCCACGCTCATCAAAACTGTTGAGGAATTCACGGCGTTTGAACTCTACCTGATGAACAACTGGGGCGCGAATATCCTCGTGTACGGCAAGACGTCGAACCGAGGGGGTTCAATTGCTGATTGGTTCTGCCGCCTCGAGGTGAAAAAAGGCATTCAAATCGACCTTCATGTCCACCCTCTGGTGTACATCTTTCCGATGCAACTCACCAAGCGTATGGAGGATGATATCATCCGAGAGACCGGATTGAAGAAGGTCGAGGTGAAGAACAAGGACGCGATGCCGGAAATTCGTCACGTGAAGACCCCAGCGGATTTTATTGCCTTGCTTCAACGTATGGCAGAAGTTGGAGAGGAGGGGGTCAACATTCAAGTGAAGACGTCCGACAAGCATTGCGCCAATCCTTACTGCGAGGCCCACGGAAAGCCAGTCGAGGAAGAGGACGAGAAAGAGAACATGTCAGACAACGAGGACAATGCCAGTACTACTGGGGTGGTGAATGGAGAAGAGGTAGCGTGAATGAAGAATATGTTGCGTGAATATGATGTGGTTACATGCTTAACCGTTGATAAGATTGAATGCGAACATCTAATTGATACATTCTTTCATGCATTTCTATCGTCTCTTTATCCTCGTCGTCGTCCGTACGAAGTAGACCAAACACCCTCCACCACACCCTACGAGCCCGTTGTAGGTAAATCGTAGGGGTGGTTGCTACCAACCACATGGCAATTTCAGGGTATACTTCCTTTCTGAGACCCAATTGTTTGATAATCGCACGCAACTCAACACCGATCTCTTTACGGGCTTGAGATGCCATAAATGACCGCATCGTACGTTGTAATGTTCTCGTATGTTGATGGATATCGTCTTTCGATTTATCATACCGTCCGGATACAACAGCGTATCTCTGTTCGCGAAGGATTGCCTTCCCCACCGGAGAGGACATCTCTTTCAGGCGCTTGGTAGCTTGTTCCCATCTCTCTTCTGCCATCTTTTGTTGTGTTTCCCCCTCCTGAGAGAGGGAACAGCTACCCGTGTGTTTTTCAAGGTATATACCCAGAAAAAGCCCAGTAAATCCTGTGGATTTCGAAAAATGCTCTTTTTTCACTGTTTTTTTGTCTGAGTCCAAAAAATCCTTCCCCACCTCTGCTACCCCTTCATCTACCGCGGTAGTATACTGTTTGCTACCACAGCCGAGGCCCAGTGAATCCTGTGGATTTTGAAAGTGATTTTTAAAAGTGAAAAGTTCATTTTTTGGTGAAAAATTGAAAACAACATTCGCCCTCAAGATTTACTGGGCCTCGGCTGTGGTAGCTAAAAACAAGATACCACAACGGGTCTCTCTAGGGGAGAGAGAGGGAGACACAAACAATATGAAGAACGTATACGTCTGTCGAGGGTGTAATACCGCCCGTTCGACTCATGATGGTAGAGTGCATTGTTGTAGTTGCGATGATGCGTTCTGTAATGATTGCTCTTACATCACCGGCGTTCCCAAGAGCTGTGAAGGCGAATGTATTGTTGGCTATGGCTACGTAGAGGACCAAGGGAGAGACTGTAAATGCCACCCTAATATCAAGCAGATCTGGCAGGATTGCGAGGAAGAACATCAACATTATGTTTGCGATGATTGTATCACCTCGGTAGATCCTGATGAGGTGACAAAGGATGACATTATCGAGTATCTGTTGGAGCAGGCTAAGACATCAGAAGAAGATGTCCGTTCCATACTCCAGAAGAAACGACAGGAAGTGATTGACATATAGCTTAACATATATATACGTAAGACTACGCTTTCTCGCTAGATACTTTCAGACGTTTCGACACCTGAAGCAACACGATATCTTTCGCGAAGTTATTCTCACCATCACCCGACACGTTAATAGCCATCGTCTTGAGGTTAACGTATAACTTGTACAGTAATGCGTCATTAACGATCTCTTCCAGTGCGAAATTGACCAATAGCATCGTATCCTCCGTCTTTGCGTCAGGGTCAATCGGCCATCGCAAGTTCAATGCTTTGCTTATTATGGAACAGAAAGACATCTTCTGATGGGACGGAACAGTACGTAATGCAGTCTCCATTGCACGTGAGACTGCGCGCATATTAGGCGTTAACGGGGTTTCTAGTACGATCATCGACTCTTCCACTGACGGAGGTGTGACGGGCGTGACCTTACGGTTTTCCTTACGCTTCTTCCATGCTTCCGGGTACTTGTTCTTAAATTTATCCACCTCGAGACGATAAATCTCATCAGCATTTCTAAATCGACGTTGAGCGATGTGCATGGCCCAATGCTCGGGATACTCCTTGCTCAGCAAGGAAATGTCATCGTGAAAATTGGAATTGACGATGATCGTAGATGGATCTTCAATGTACGTCTTCCATGCCTCTGGATGGCACATCATCGAACGTTGGATCTTCTCATGAAAGACCTTCTCGATATAGTCTGCTCTCGCGGTCTCCACGTATTCTGTCCAGAATGCAGGCCAAAATCGTTCGAAATCTTTCACGTCTTTATGAAAACCTTTGCTTTCAATGACTCTCCCTGGTTCTTCCACGTAGGTCTTCCATTCATCTGGATAGATGCGAAGGAAGTTAGAGAGCAACGGGAGATATTGACTGTCGTCCATCTTAGCAATATATGTGTGAGGGCGGCCTAATGTAGCATGACCACCTTCGAGTTACCCGTGAAAGTAGGTACGATGATATCCTTCCATTGTTTATGGTTCTTCACCCCTAGGGGATGAAAAACGATACATGCGTCTGGTCCTGAAGCTGCACGTCCAACAAAGCGCTCTACTGTGTCAGAGACGAGACAAATGTTGTAGTCGTTGACCATGATAATATCGTCGCGTAGACGCTTCCATTTGGCATCTGTACCGACAATTCGCTCCACTTCCTCTTTGAAGGCAAGATTCAACGAATCCAAGTAATTTCGTGTGGCACCACATGCATGTTGATAAGGTGCGAACCAAGTGATGTGCTTCATGTGATGTTCATGAAGAAGACTATGAACGACACGCTTATGAAATAGCACCATCTTCTCAAATGGATACAGACCTTGCTTGTACACAATTACATTTTCCTGTCCCTCAAATCTCGTGATAATCCCAATCATGTGCTCACGCCAGGTAAGATGAACGGGTGGAGGTGCTGGTGAGGCCATCGCAAGTACTTATTTGTGACACATAAAAAAGAAAAACACACGTACTACACAAAAACAGATGGGGGACAACAAATCGTCTCAATCGGAGGATGAACGTCCTTAAAGTCCCACATAGCATCACATGCAACACAGGTGAATGTCCCCCTGATTGGCTTCTCCAGACCAAACGTCACCTCCAATCGAGCAAAGTACGTATCCGTACAATCCGTTTCTCCACAATGCATTTCTGCAGCAGGTGAAAGTTTCCATCGCGTCACGTAATCCCCTACAGTATCTTTGACGATGTCACTGTACTTCGAATCCAAGCGCAGAAACCTTTCCAAGTACAACTCTTGTGTTTGTCGAATCACCTTTGGCATCGTTACCTGACAATGATCAGGCAGTTCCTCTTGCGTCTTCTCCCCCAACACAGCGACCACTTCGGAGGTTTCCTCGTCTTGGAAGAGAGGCAGGTCACAAGGCCAAAATTTATTGCAAGCCGTGCAATAGAACTGTGCGCCGTCAATAGAACAATCGGTAAACATCACTTGAAGACGCACTGAACGCGCCTCACATCCATCAGGACATGTATAAGAAGAAAGTTCATACTCGATTGTGGTATCATCACAGAACATCTCAACAATAGATTTGATACCTTTCTCTTCGATTAACCACTTCTCAATCTGTTGCTCCCAATATTCTCGCGTGTCGCGTGCGTGGAGAATACCAAGATCTTCCGGTTTTTCCTCTTCCTCCTCATCTAACCATGGATCATATTCGTCGTCGGTCTCTGGTGGTTCGCTTACACGATTAACACCGATTCTTGGTCTCACCATGTCCTTCCCCTCAGGGGAAATCGTGACTCGTTGTAAAGGTTCCACCAAGGTATCAGGAGTCTCTCGATTAGAAAGACATACCTTCTTGAGATTACCGTTAAAGTCGTCAAACGTCCACTCGGCATGACATTGCGAGCAATACCAGTCCCCCTTCACAGGTCCATTCTCTTCAAACGTCACCGTGAGAGTCCCCCCAGCGACACATCCCTCCGAAGGACATCGACAAGGATAGAGATTCCAGGTGGTTGATTTGAAATTACGTGGTCCACCCTCGATTTTCCTGTGTCCGATGCTACGTAAATAGTTGATCAACCGCTGCTCGCCGACAATGCGATCAAACCGGTGTGTCTCATTCACCGTCTCTTCGTCAAACTTGTGCATCTTAGCTGTATCCTCCGTGGTTGCTGAGGCTTCCATACGCTTGAGGGTGCCTCCTCCAGGAGACGCATCCTTCCCCTTTGGGGAAGTGAGGAGGAACGATCTGACCGCCAGATGGATCTGAACCAGTTCTTCTTTGGGGAGCTCTTCCAATGCCTGACGGATAATGTTCGTCGTAGCAAAGCTGATCATCATGGTGTTACGAACATAAGGCTGAGGCGTCTCGATAATCATTAGGGGGTGTTTGAGGTTTAATTTGGCGGTAATCATCGCGATAAAGTTTTGCTTCATCTGAGGATGATGTCGAACATAATCACAGCCGTCCGTGACCGTAGAGTACGTCTTCTCACGGTAAGTCGTTGTATCAAGAGGGTTCATTCTCGTTTGTTTTGTGTCGCATCTTGGACATTCCGTACTGGGAAGGATAGGCTACCATAATGGTAGGTGGACTATTTCTCTCTAAGTTGTGACACAAACAAAGAAGGAAGATGAATGCTGCTGCAACCAATGCTGTTAAGTATCTCCGTGCTGAGTTATGGGAGTATCTGAAGAATCAACGGATCGATACGAAACGGTTGTTCAAGATCCCGAAGGTGGTGCATGTCTTGCATTGGAAGACCGGAAGCGAGAAAGAATGGAAATTCACCTCTACTGGAAGACAAAAAGAGATCACGTTCAAGCATAAACAACTTGCGACCACCACCTTCATTGCTCATGAATATGTAACACCACGCGACAACAAACAACCATACGTTACTTTTTTCGTGTTCGTCGATAAATGTCGCGTCTATGACCTACACCATACCTCCTGCCTTCTGACCTACTATACCTTCTCCTCTGAGGGAGAGGTGGAGCGAGAAGAGGAAGAGGACGAGGAGGATAGCGACAGTGATGATTCCGTATCGCACGTCTCTGCTAGTGTCTCTTCGTCCTCCTCTTCTCATGAGACGGACAATGAGGAGGAAGAGGAGGACCAGGAGCGACCAAACAAGAGAACACGGATGGATATTCTTATTGCTCAGATCCAGCTTGCCTTTGATAATCTTCGTGAGGTTATGGACGAGGAGGAGCGACCAAGAACACGTAAACGAACGATTGTCTATTCCCCTTCCTCTTCAGGGGACTCGTTCATTGCGAAGGAGGATGATGATGTCTCTTCTTTGGAGAGAACATACGACGATGAGGAGGACGATGATGATGATCCACGTCCACAAGCACAGGAAACAGATTCTCCTGGGTATTTCACACGTGATCAGGAGCGACGGATTAAGGAGAAGAAGGATGAGTTTCGATCAACAGGACAGCAAGCAAAGAAGGGTCACTACAAGCATACCTCTGGTGAACAAGAGCAAGTATTTAAACGTGGATGGTATCTATGTCGCCATTGTGGAGCGAGAAAGTTACGTCTTGATCCTGAGGACCATTACGCAGGACCACATCCATTAGATGCTTACTCTAAAGAAGAAGGAAAGAAACCATGGCGTGATCGACTGTGCCCTGTTGGTAGTGGGTATGGTTATCCGATGGATTTCGTGCATAGTGTGGTGATGGATGAGTAGTTTACACTTTATATACCGGTAAACCTATTTTCTTTGCATACTCAATCTCCGCATTCACCCCCTTCGAATCTTCTACACCAGGTAACATCAACACGATAACACCACGACAGACTGAAATGAGACGCTCATCGATACTCTTCCAGAACTCCCAATTTGTTGGTAATTGATGCTCTACCGCTTGGACATGTGCCATGGCAATCGGCTGGATGAGTGCATACCCCATCTTCAATAGTACCGCACCGAACGCCACCACTTCCTTATACCTCTGTAAAACAATCTCTTTGTCGGGGTGGGAGTAGGGGGAAGCGAGGTAGTAGACTGCATTATCCACCTGAGGAGGTAAATTGGCGAGGGAGAGGCGCGGATCGGGGATATTGAGCAGAGCGAGAAATGCTGGGGTAGGCTCTTCGATGATCAGTTCCGTACGATCATTCCATCTGGCGGTGTTCGTATCCAGTACGGTATTGGTAACCTCCTGACAGAAAACGGTGTTCTTACGATCACTTTCGAACATGTACAATGCTCCTATTCGTGTCGTACTAGTGATCTTCTCACAGAACATCGCCCCTGGTTTTCCATGCCACATTTCAGAGGGTCGTCCCAGTCCCCCTTCGATGTAGATGTACCAATCTGGACGCTCCAGGCAGGAGAAGGCAAACAGGCATTTGCGGCTAGTCAAAGTCATTCCCGTTAAATATGTGTCTCTCTCTCTCTCTCCCCTCGAGAGCTACCATTCTGTGGTATCTTGTTTTTTAGCTACCACAGCCGAGGCCCAGTGAATCTTGAGGGCGAATGTTG
>Ga0302315_10000213_pt1 | contig 72046 bp, 58 predicted proteins | sample III_Palsa_N3_1_FD_200532 | JGI IMG/M metagenome (GOLD analysis project Ga0302315, IMG submission 200532) | Peat permafrost microbial communities from Stordalen Mire near Abisko, Sweden - III_Palsa_N3_1 | ecosystem: Environmental > Terrestrial > Soil > Palsa > Peat permafrost | place: Sweden...
TAGATTCAAAACATATTGCTATTGAAAAAAATTATGGTAATATTTTGGAGGTATCGGACAGTCAGACCTATCTGACAAAAACTGTCTGAAAACATGGGAAGTGTCAGATCAAATACTGTCTTTTACAGCTTACTATTATTCAATCTTTTTTCTTTTGTAATTCTCTTTTAGCCGCTTATCTTTATGTTGCTCTTCTGTTATTTGATTCACACTATCCTTAAGACTTAATAAAATAAGTGAAAAATTATGTGGAGAATCATTCATTTGTTGCATACCTAAAAATCCACTATCGCTTATTTTTTTGTTATCGTAAATATCTATTATAGTGCCTTCAGCTCTTTTATTATTAACACTATCTCTTTTACTGTCAGTCTTGTGCTCTTGTATAGCTATAATTTTTTTTAAAATTTTATTATTATAGTTTGTTGATGCCGTTTGCCATTCCTTATCGTGTTTTACTTGTAAAATTTTTAGTTCATTATTTTGTTTATTCAATAAACACTGAGCGGCTTGAGTTTCTTCCGGCTTACTAAGTTGCACTATTTGAGACTGCGTGAGCTCAAAAATATTTTTTTCACTCAGCTGTTTTTGTATAAGGTTGAGTTTTTCATTATTTTGTATCATTATCAAATCGTTAATAATTTTCATTTTATTATCGTCAAATAAAGTTTCTACTTTACTTAACATTTCATCAAAAGATACCATTTTTTTCGGCCCCACAGCTAAAATCTAATTCAATTATTATTTGAATCTAAGAGATATAAATCAAGTTTTTTAATAAAAAATTAATTACTAATAAACTTGTGTTATAACTGTACTTGGATTTTAATAGCAACAAGTAAGTTACTTGATTAAATTTAAATAAAATTTGCTTTATTAACAATTCATCAATATAATACTCTCTTCATATTAGCCGCGGGGTGGAGCAGTCTGGCAGCTCGTCGGGCTCATAACCCGAAGGTCGTAGGTTCAAATCCTGCCCCCGCTACCAATTTAGTTTATATTGTGTATCACGATGGCAATTATAACACGTAAATTTTCATTAAAATGGTCCAAAAAAATTACCCCTCGCGTCATGCATTTAGCTTTTGCACCTGTAGAGGGTGTTATTAATCCTTTTATTGCAGGGCAATTTATCACTTTTCATATCACTCATGATGGGAAAAAGTATCATCGTAGTTACAGTATTGCCAACTCTCCTACTCAATTGGATGCATTAGAAATATCTGCAGCCTATGTAGCCAAAGGTCTGGCTAGCGAATTATTTTTTAACATGCAGCCTGAGACCGAAGTAGAAATTAGCGGCCCCCATGGGCTTTTTACTTTAAAAGAAGAGCAGCCTAAACGCTATATTTTAGTGGCTACCGGCACAGGAGTAACGCCCTATCGTTCTATGCTACCTAGTTTACAAAAGAAATTAGAACAAGAGGATCTTAAAGTAGAACTTATCTTAGGGGTACGTGATCGCACCGAATTATTATTTGAAAAAGAATTCACAGAATTTGCAAATAATAACCCTAATTTTAATTTTACTGCCTGCTACAGTCGGCATCAACCTGAATCCCCTAAACCTTTTGAAATGGCAGGCAGAACTTTAGTAGCACTTGCTGCATTACATCTTAATCCTAATGAAGATATTGTCTATCTATGCGGTAATCCAAGTATGATTGACGATGCTTTTGCTTTGTTGGTTGCCAAAGGATTTGATAGAAAACACGTTCGACGCGAAAAGTACTCATTTTCTCATTAATTATCTTATTGCTGCAGCGTATTAAACCGTACTTGTCCACTTCCTTCTATTTTTAAGGTTTCTACAAGCCATTGTAATGCAGGTTCCACTTTTTCTTGTAATTGCCACGGGGGATTAATAATTATCATTCCACAGGCATTCAATCTACATACCGATAATGGACCCACCCAAAATTCTATATTAAGCATCTTATAATCAGAAAAATTAGTAATTAATTTTTTATAAAACTGCTTGCATTCTTCTTTTGTTTTTATAGGGTACCAAATAGCATAAGTTCCGGTGGGAAATTTTTTTAACGCCATTCTTACATGTTCTATTAAGGTATTATATTCTGTTTTTAACTCATAGGGCGGATCTATTAAAATCAAACCACGGCCTAATTTTGGCGATAAATAAGCTTTTAAAGCTTGATATCCATCTTGAATATGTGTGGCAACTTTATGGTTCTTAAAAAATATTTTTTTAAGATTTTGTGCTACAGCAAGATTTAATTCAACTATTTGCATGCTATCTTGCGGGCGCAGGTAAAGACTTGCTAAATAAGGGGAGCCTGGATACTTTTGTAATACAGACGGTAGATTCAAGTCACGAATATGCTGTACATACTCACTTACTAATTGCGGCATAGCCTGGGCTTGCCATAGCCGTTTTATACCCTGCACATATTCTTGGGTTTTCTGGGCATTTTCTGTTAAGAGATCATATAACCCAGCACCTGCATGCGTATCAAAATACACAAAGGGTTTATCTTTTTGATGAAAATGTTGTAATAAAGCTATTAAGAGCAGATGTTTAAATACATCTGCAAAGTTTCCGGCGTGATAATCGTGTTGATAATTCATAATAATTATAATAAAAGGCTTACAAGCTAATGCAAGCCTTTTATTTAGTTTTAAAACTTAAATATATTCTTCTTCATTCAGGGCTTCCTTAAAAGGAGGCACTTCAAGCTCTTCAGGCAAAAGAGCTGCTATAACATCACTTTCTTCAGTTAATTCACCCAAAATATTGGTATCAAGCTCTTCTTCATGAGTGTGTTCTTGCATATCTGCTGTAGTTACCTGACTACTTAGCTCATTTTCAAGCATTTCATTATTATTTTTAACTATACGACGGCTACTTTTTTTGGGGCTAGTATCTTTTGATGCAGTGGCTTTTGATTTTTCAGCTTTGGCAAGCTTTGCTTCTTCTTTCCAACTCTTTTCAAAATTATTAATAGATTTATTTAAAGCAGCTACTTTACGCTGGCCTTGTTGTAGTAATTTAATAGATGATTTTTGTTGTTCAATTTCACGTTCAATAAGGTTGATAGCTTGGGTATCTTGCTCTAAAGATTTTTTAAGAGAGATAATTTGCTTAGATTTAGCTGCCACTTTGGAATTTACGTCAGCTTTTTTTAGTGCTTGAGCATAACTGGTTTTGGTTTTTTGTACTTTGAGGGTAGCTTGCTTTGCTTGCAACTTTAATTGCTCTAATTTTTTCTTGGCAGTGGTAATTTCAACCGTGTATTTGGTTTGTAGTTCTTTACGCATGGTATGGAATTCATTTTCCATTTTAAGCGTTACATCAACCTTTTTGGTTTTGACAGGCTTTGAGTTTTTATGGCTGCTAGTAATTTTTATAGCTTTATTTTTAGTAGTTACCTTTTTTTGTGATCCTTTCAAATTAGCTTTAGACATTGATGACACCTCATTGCATTTCAATTAGTCGTTAAACCAGATTATTACACAAATTTTTCTAAAACAAAAATAGAATGCTACTTATTATTAAAGAATTAAAAGTTTGTTATAAAAATAACTAATATTGCATAAGCACATTATGCTCACCACATAACTGTTGTAATGCTTGTAAACTATTATCCTCAGGATAAAGTGACCAATTTTTGCCAAAAGCTAAATAAACGGTAGCAATGTCACTCTTATAACACACTTTAATAGGGCAATAATGTTTACCCTCTTCCCATCTTTTATTGCTCTTATCTAAAATTACTGCTAATTCATTAATAAATAAATCATTTAATTGCTCTGTACTTAGGGTTATTTTTATAAATTGAGCATAATTACTTCTTGCTGCTTGCAAATTCATAATGTTAAGGGCACGTATTTTCAATCCGCCAGAATAGCCATCAATAGTTACTTCTCCTTCTATTATTATTAAATTGTCTTTAATCAACAACTCTTTACTGGCTCGAAATAAATCAGGGAATATTGCAATTTCTTGCCTGCCAGTTTGATCATCTACCGTTATAATAGCCATTCTATCACTCTTACGAGTTTGGATGGTACGAATATTAATAATAAACCCAGCTATTAATTGTTTATTTTTTTTATTTGCTTGTAAATTACTTATGGAAGAGGAAATAAAGTTTTTTAATTCCTGTTGATATTGCTGAATAGGATGCCCACTTAAATACAATCCAAGTGTGTCTTTTTCTCCTTTTAAAAGCAAAGTTTTATCCAAAGGCTCAACCGTATATTGAGGACGAGATTGTACAAAATCTTCAACTGATAAATTATGTCCAAATAAATCTATTTGTCCCATTTGATTATTTTTATGCAATTGCTCAGCTGCATGTACAGCTTCTTCCACCATCAGCATTGAAGCTGCTCTATTAGGGTCAAAACAATCTAATGCTCCAGAGCGTATTAATGCTTCTAACACCCTACGGGAGATTTTGCGTAAATCAACACGAGAACAAAAATCGAACAGATCTTTAAATACACCATGCTGAGTGCGGCTATCTATTATATTCTGAATAGCGGCTTCTCCTAGCCCTTTAATAGCACCTAGACCATAAATAATAACATTAGTTTGCAAGGCTCTAAATCTATAAATACTTAAATTAATATGTGGAGGAACTATCTCTAATCCCATTCTGCGACATTCATCGATTAATAAGACTATTTTGTCAGTATGTGCCATTTCTGAAGATAGTACCGCCGCCATAAAAGCTGCTCGGTGATGCGTCTTTAGCCAAGCGGTTTGATACGTTATCAATGCATAGGCTGCAGAATGTGATTTATTAAAGCCATAGCCTGCAAATTTTTCCATTAAATCGAAAATACTATGAGCTAATTGTTCTTTAACTTGGTTTTGCATGGCCCCTTGAATAAAAATTTCTCTTTGTTTAGCCATTTCTTCTGGCTTCTTTTTACCCATGGCACGCCGCAACAAGTCTGCACTTCCTAAGCTATATCCTGCAAGCGTTTGAGCAATTTGCATCACTTGTTCTTGATATAAAATTACCCCATAAGTTGGTTTCAGAATTGGCACAATTAAGGGATGGGGATATTCAATTTTAGCGCGACCATGTTTTCTATTTATAAAATCATCCACCATACCACTTTGTAAGGGGCCGGGTCTAAAGAGGGCGACGAGTGCAATTATATCTTCGAAAGAATCTGGTTTTAATCTTCTGATTAAATCCTTCATACCTCGCGATTCTAACTGGAATACAGCGGTAGTAAAACAACTACGCAATAAATCAAAAGTTTTTTCATCTCGTAAAGAAATTTTATTAATATTAAGTGTTGGTTCTTGGGCAATTTTCAATTCTTGATTAACAGCTTGTAAAGCCCAATCAATTAGAGTAAGAGTTCGCAATCCCAAAAAGTCAAATTTTATTAAGCCTATAGTTTCTACATCATTTTTATCAAATTGGGTTAATAAACTACCCGTATCTTGCTCACAATAAAGGGGAGTAAAATCTGTGAGTTTTGAAGGAGCAATCACTAAGCCTCCTGCATGCTTACCAACGTTTCTGGTTATGCCTTCCAAACGTTGTGCCAAATCAAATAAATTTTTTACCTCTTCTTCTTGTTCATAACGTTCTTTTAAGGCCTCTTCTTGTGCTAGTGCCTTTTTTAAAGTAATACCTAACTCTAAAGGAATAAGTTTAGCTAATTTATCCACAAAACCATAAGGATGCCCCAAAACACGGCCTACATCCCTGACTACTGCTTTTGCCGCCATAGTACCAAAGGTAATAATTTGAGAAACCGCTTCTCTGCCATAGGTTTTTTCAACATAAGCAATTACTTTATCACGACCTTCCATACAAAAATCTATATCAAAATCTGGCATAGAAACACGTTCTGGATTTAAAAAGCGTTCAAATAATAAATCATATTGCAAAGGGTCGATATCGGTAATATCCATGGCATAAGCAACTAATGAACCCGCACCCGAGCCCCTACCTGGCCCTACTGGTATATGGTTATTTTTAGCCCATCGTATGAAATCTGCTACTATCAAGAAATATCCTGCAAATCCCATAGAATTGATTACTTCTAATTCAAGATTCAAACGTGCATAGTAGGCATCTACGTTTGCCTGATGGGGCATTTGAGTGTCTTTTAAGCGAAGTTCCAAACCATTTTGTGCCATTTGTTGTAAATAATCGGCTATAGCAATTCCTGATGGTACTGGAAAACGGGGCAAATATACTTGATTTAATAATAATTCTACATTACAGCGTTTAGCAATTTCTACACTATTTTGTAGCGCTTCGGGAATATCATCAAATAAATCTTGCATTTCCTTAGTAGATTTAAAATATTGTGATTCCGTGTAGGGGCTAGAACGGGTAGCATCATTTAGCGTTCTCCCCTCTTGAATACATACTCGGGCTTCATGCGCATCAAAATCTTCACTTTCTAAAAAACGCACATCATTACTAGCTACTAGTAAGCAATTTTTGCGGGCACTTAAATCACAGAGTGCTTGAAAATGTTCAGCTTCTACCTCTTGTAAACGCGTTATTTCCAAATAAAATCTGTGAGGAAAAATACCTTCCCAATGTTCTACCAAAGTTTCAGCAAGCTCTACATTATTTTGTATTAATGCTTCTGCTATATCTCCGCCAGCAAAGGCAGAAATTGCTATTAAGCCACTATTATGTAGTCGTAACCATTCTTTTTTAATAAGTGCCTTTTCTTGTTGTTGATTTTCTACATAAGCTTGTGAGATAAGCTGAATTAAATTATGATATCCTTGATTATTTTGGCACAATAAGATAAGCCGGTGGGGATTTTTATTATCGTTTTCATTTTCAAGCCAAACTTCAGAACCTATAATGGCTTTTATACCAGCTGATTCTGCAGCTTGGTAAAATTTTACCATAGCAAATAAATTCGCCATATCAGTAATGGCTACCGCCGGCATTCGGAATTTTTTGGCTTTTTCAATTAATTCATCTATACGTACTATACCATCGTGTAGAGAGTATTCTGAATGCACATGTAAATGAATGAAAGAAACGGTCATAATTGAATTTTTACCTTAAGCAAACTCAAGCATAGCTTTACGTACAGGTGCAAAGCTTAAGCGATGAATAGGGCTTACCCCAAGAGTAAGCAAAGCCGCTTTATGAGAAGCTGTAGGATAGCCTTTGTGAGCTGCAAAGCCATAACCTGGATACTCCTTTTCATAGGCTACCATTATACGATCACGGGTTACTTTAGCGATTACAGAGGCTGCACTAATTGCCGGCTCAATATCATCTCCCCCAATAATAGTTTTGACTATATATTTTTTATCAAAAAAAGGGGCTTGATTACCATCAATTAAAATAGTCTTAGGCTTTATTTTTAGTTGGGCCACAGCAAGCTGCATAGCTTGTAAACTTGCTTGTAAAATATTAATTTTATCAATTATTATAGGCTCAACTACAGCCACTCCTACACTTACGGCATGCATATATATTAAATCGAAAAGTTTTTCCCTCTGCTTTGCAGTTAATTTTTTAGAATCTTTAAGGCCTGACAAAGGTGCTATGGGATCTAAAATCACTGCTCCCGCCACCACTGGCCCCGCTAAAGGGCCTCTACCTGCTTCATCCACTCCGGCAATAGGCATAAATAGACTTTCCTTACATACTTTTTTTAAAAAATTTTAAACTACTCGGCATTATGCCAGCCTATTTCTCAGATTTCCAATTAAAATTTAGTTTTAAATATAACTTCTCTGTTTGCATTTTATTGCCGTTCGATCAAAGAACACCCTAACCAATCGTGTAGACCCTTTTTTTTGCAATTTAAGTCATAATTATTAAAAAATTTTACAAAACATTCTCTTTATGTTATTTTGCTTACATTAATTAATTATAACTTATCGCAGGAGATAAACCATGTCGATGTCACGCGAAGACATTATCAAATTAAACACTGCCCAACCCTATATTTCAAGCACTTTTTCAGATAACCACTCTATTGAAAAATGTAATCACTTACGGAAATAACCGGATTCCCTTACGAATTACTAGCTATTATTGCTTCTTATGACTTATCTATAAAAATAGCATTTGCTAAAGATACAGAACTGGCTAACCAAGCCGTATTCAAACCATTTATTTTGAATGTAAATAGCTAATCAGCCAGCTCATGGGTTTCGCTCAACGCGGCAATGAAGACATGGTCGTAAAAATTGCTGATAAATACCCAGAATTACTATTAGAAGAGGGAAGCGGCATCGATTGGTCTGGCTTTCATTTTCAAGGCCACCCTTTTAGGGCTGTTTTATGGGTAGGCGATGTGGAGATGGCACAGAAGCTTATAGCATGTTTTGCTAAACTTAATGATTGTTTAGAAGCCTTGAAAAGCCAATTTCAAGCTCATTTTACGCTTGAGGCAAAGCAAAGAGAAGCAATTCAACTTAAATCCCTTTGTAAAGCGATTCGTAAAATATTCAATATAATAAGTAAAAGTGCGGTTGATAATGAATGCCTAGATGCTTTGGAAGAATATGGAGCCCAACTTAAACCTCAAGGCATTTTCAAAGCTGGTAGTCATATTTATGGCAAGCTCTATACTTTTAGCATTGACCATTATGGGCTGCATTATGATGATTTTGGAAAATCCTGGAATAGCCCAAAGCATGTACGAGTTCGTAATAAGGTGATTGGTCAATTAGAGCGTTACGTTCCCTCTTGTTTGGCTCAAGCCATGACCCATCATAGGGAGGTTATACAATCTGGTATGCCTTTAATTCGCACCTTTGATTTAGCTAAACATGCTACCATCCCCCCCCCCTCACTGAAAGACGGGGGACGATTTTGGTTTCCTTTGCTCACAAAGCAGACAGAGGAAACGAAGGCTGATGGGGAAGTTTTGATAAGGGGAAACTCGGCTTATTTTATTTTAGGTGAGAACTACTACGGGGCGGCACAGGATGAGATCTTGTCATCTCGTTACTCCCCTCCAATTTTAAGAGATTACCTAAAAAAAATGCAACGAAAAATAGAAACAATAATTAGCCCTATGCCAACAGCAATTGAGTCGTCGCAAAGGTGTGTAATAAGTTAGTCTTTAAGAGTCGCTATCGCTAGTAAAGGCGATGGCTTGATTCCTAGCTTCTAGAAAAATTCTGAATTAATAAAAATAGTTTTTTGCTTCATAATCATATAAAATTTATTATTCATTTTTTTTTATAAATAGTTAGGTAGTAAACCAGGAATGTATTTAGTAATTCTTTTATATGCGCTTTTTGCCTCTATATTCACTTTAAGCAAACATGCTTTAGATTATACCGAGCCTTTTTTCTTTATAGGTTCACGTATGTTATTTGCGGGTATTTTACTACTTTCTTATCAAGTATTATGGAAAAAACAAAAAATAAAACTTAATAAAACGCAAATTAAAACCTATGTATTATTTGGGGTGATGGCAAGTTACTTAACCAATATCGCTGAAATTTGGGCTACTCAATTTTTACCTTCCAGTAAAGTATGCTTATTGTATAGTCTTTCTCCCTTTTTATCCGCCTTAATCGCTTATATTATTTTACATGAAAAATTATCCCTAAAAAAATGGGTAGGTTTAAGCATTGGATTTATTGGTTTATTACCTATTACTTTATTACATTCTACAAAAGAGCTTTCTAATGGGCGTTTTTTATTATTTTCTTACCCAGAATTGGCAATGTTAATTGCTGTAATTTGCAGCGTGTATGGCTGGGTATTATTGAAAAAAATCATGACGGAATTTAAGCATTCTCCCCTGTTAGCCAATGGCATTGGTATGACGCTAGGCGGTAGCCTGGCTTTGCTACATTCTTATTTCAGTCATGAAGCCTGGTCACCCGTGCCGGTGCGAGAATATTTACCTTTTTTAAAATCTGCCATTGCCGTATGTTTTATCTCTAATATAATTTGTTATAATTTATATGGTGCTTTACTTAAAAGATTTTCTGCAACTTTTATGTCTTTTGCAGGGCTTATTACTCCAGTTTTTGCTTTACTTTTTGGCTGGATATTTCTAAATGAAACCGTTACCTGGCCTTACATTGCAGCCATTGTTATTTTTTGTTTGGGCTTAACTTTGTTTTATCAAGAAGAATTGAAATCAAAGTAATTTTGGGGTAGAAGGATATCTGGAAGGACTATAATAAAAATAATAGTATGAAAAAGCTTAACAAAGCATAACCATCACCCAAACCTGGAGGACTTTAATCATGTTAAGAAACACATTAATTGCTGCAAAAAAATCTAATAAAAATGTAGATGAGCAAAATTTTGACGAATTGGATAATTTATGGCAGGAGAAGTTAGAATTATATAAAAAATATTTAGCACGTGGAAAATATTTTTATGAAAAACCAAAATTAAGCTTGGCGCTGGAGAGTCTTGAAAACATTTTGTGCGATGCTGAAAACTTGCTTAAAAAAGAACCTCAGCTTCTTGCAGATGCCTATACATATAAAGGCATGATTTTAAGATGCAAAGGAGTTGAAAGAAGAATGGAAGCTGAAAAATTATTTAAGAAAGCACTCGAAATTTGTCCAAATCATGAATTAGCAAAATAAAGGTTAGACACATGCTTATCCAGCCGCTTTGCATCCAGTCATAAAATACGCATAGAATCTTATCCAGAGGTAACGAATTCAGAAGAGGAATATGAAACTATCAATAAAAATCAGTCAAAACCTTAATACTGAAGCCATTACTTGGCCATATATTGCGGCTATTTTTATTTTTTGTTTGGGCTTAGCTTTAATTTTATCTTACCAAGAAAAACTTAAATCAAATTAATTCGATTTCAATTCAGCACAATAAGAATTTTCTAGACTATGTAATTTATCGACTATATCTTGGGCAATACTTTTTATTAATATTTCATCTTCGCCTTCTACCATGACTCTTAACAAAGATTCGGTTCCAGAACTGCGCAATAAAACACGTCCTTTATCTTGTAGCCTCGCTTCAGCATCTGTACAAGTCTTAATAATTTCAGGATGACTTAATAATTTTACAGGAGAACTTAAGGGCACATTAATTAATACTTGAGGAAATTTATGCATACCATTTTTTAATTCTGCTAAAGTTAATCCGTGCGCCAACATAATTTGCAAAATTTTTAATGCGCTAATAATACCGTCCCCACTCGTATGAGCATCGAGACAAATAAGATGACCAGAATTTTCTCCGCCCAAGTTCCATTGCCTTTCTTCTAACGCTTGCAAAATGTGTCTATCACCTACTGGAGTTCTAAGAAATGCCACGCCTAAAGCTTGTAAAGCAAGCTCTAAACCGTGATTACTCATCACGGTACCAACTACTCCACCACTTAAAGTATCATTGGCTAAATAACCTTTGGCTAAAATATATAACAGTTCATCCCCATCGGTAACGCACCCACGGTGATCCAGCATTATTACTCTATCCCCATCTCCGTCTAAAGCAATACCAACATCTGCTTTTTCTTCTACTACTTTACTTGATAATTTATGAGGGTATACTGCTCCACATTCATTATTAATATTAAAACCATCAGGTTTATTATTACAGACAATCACAGTAGCACCAAGCTCAGTAAATATTGCAGGGGCAACATAGCTTGCTGCACCATTGGCGCAATCAAGCACAATTTTAATATTTTCTAAATTTTTATTTTTTGGAAAAGTTTGTTTACAAAATTCTATATAGCGCCCTGTCGCATCTAAGAAAGGTAAAGAAGTACCTAATTGATTACTATTGATGGTTGGCAATACTTTTTTTAACTCAGCCTCAATCTCTAATTCTAGTGTTGACGATAATTTAGAGCCAGTGTTTGAAAAGAATTTAATGCCATTATCATAATAGGGGTTATGAGAGGCACTTATTACAATGCCAGCACCGGCATGCAAACTTTTAGTTAAAAAGGCAACTGCTGGAGTTGGTATGGTACCTAATAAATACACATCAATGCCGCAGGCTATTAGACCTGCCTGTAAAACTGACTCAAATAAAGCACCAGATACTCTAGTATCTTTACCTATACAAACTTTTAAAGGTAATTTTTTTTTAATTAACAAAGTACCTAAAGCGGAAGCTAAACGCATTACAAAGTGAGGATTAAGATATTCTTCTCCTACTTTTCCTCGTATGCCATCGGTACCAAAATATTTACAGCGTAATAACATATTATTAAATCTTTTTAACTGGGTAATTCGCTTAACGGATCGTTACCTGCCATAGGTTTTATAGAAGCCTCCGTAGCTTTAGAAGGAATAGAAGGAGGTTCATTCCAATCCGTTGGCTCTCTAGGTGCTTTACCGGCAATAATATCTTGAATTTGTTCCTGATTAATAGTTTCATATTTCAATAAAGCTTCCGCCATCATGTGCAGAGATTGCATATTTTCAGTCAGTATTTTTTTTGCTAATTGATATCCTTTATCTATAATTTTACGAATTTCTTCATCAATTATATGTGCAGTCTCGTCCGAAACTTCCTTGCGCTTATTCATGGAATGTCCCAAAAAGACTTCCCCATCTTCTTCACCATAAGTTAGAGGACCTAATCGTTCCGATAAACCCCAACGAGTTACCATATTACGAGCAATATCAGTTGCCCGTTGAATATCATTAGACGCACCCGTGGTTACACTATTTTTACCAAAGATAAGTTCTTCGGCAACCCTACCGCCAAAAAGGCTCGCTACTTGGCTTTCTAATCTCAATTTACTGTAACTATATCTATCGTCTTCCGGCAAAAACATGGTAAGCCCTAAGGCTCTCGCTCTTGGAATAATAGTGACTTTATATACTGGATCATGTTCGGGTACGGTAAGCCCTACCAAAGCATGGCCCGCTTCATGATAAGCGGTTAATTTACGTTCATGGTCACCCATCACCATAGTGCGTCGTTCTACACCCATCATAATTTTATCTTTTGCTTTTTCAAATTCGTCACGACTCACTAACCGTTTATTTGCTCGCGCTGCGAAAAGTGCTGCTTCATTAACCAAATTTGCTAAATCAGCTCCAGAGAATCCTGGCGTGCCCCGCGCAATTACACGTGCATCTACATTATCACCCATAGGGATTTTGCGCATATGTACTTTTAGGATTTGTTCTCTACCACGAATATCGGGTAAGTTAACCGATACTTGTCTATCAAAGCGACCAGGCCTTAGCAAAGCTGGATCTAACACATCAGGACGATTGGTAGCGGCAATAACAATCACCCCTTCACTGCCTTCAAAGCCATCCATTTCAACTAATAATTGATTTAAAGTTTGTTCGCGCTCATCATGGCCTCCGCCTAAGCCGGCCCCACGATGACGACCTACCGCATCTATTTCATCAATAAATATAATACAAGGGGCCTGTTTTTTAGCTTGTTCAAACATATCTCTAACGCGGGAAGCACCCACCCCTACAAACATTTCTACAAAATCAGAACCTGAGATTGAAAAAAATGGTACCTTAGCTTCACCCGCAATAGCTTTAGCAAGTAAGGTTTTACCAGTTCCAGGCTGACCAATCATTAGTACGCCTTTAGGAATACGTCCGCCCAAATTTTGAAATTTAGCAGGATCGCGTAAGAATTCAACAAGCTCAGAGACTTCTTCTTTAGCCTCATCCACCCCTGCCACATCCGCAAAAGTGATCTTAATTTGATCTTCATTTAAAAGTCTGGCCCTACTACGCCCAAATGACATAGCACCGCGACCGCCCCCTCCTCCTTGCATTTGGCGCATTAAGAATACCCACACGCCTAAACATAAGATCCCAGGGAAACAACTAATTAGAATACTAAGTAAAAAACTTTCTTTTTCAGCTAATTTTGCACGTATTACGGTACCTTGTTGTGCCAAAGTATTGATAACCGATTCAGATATTTGTATTTGTGGGGTATACGTTATAAAAGATTCTTCACTTTGAGTAGTGCCAGAAATAGTACGCTCTTCAACCGTTATGCGCTTAATATCCCCCGCTTTGGCTTTTTCTAAAAATTGCGAATAATCCCAGCGGTTAACTGGCGCTTGCCGTGGGCCAAAGCTACTAAATACAGAAATAAGTACAAAGGCTATCACTAGCCATAAAACTAGATTTTTCATCATATCGTTCAAGGTAAAAGCCTCTTTGGGATTAAAGAAAAAAAGATAGAGCTTGTATTAATCATACACTATCCTCGGAAGTTTTTAGCCAGTAAATATAATTCTCTGGACTCAGAACGTGAAGCTTTAGGTTTACGCACTGAAACAGTACAAAACACTTGGCGTAATTGTGTCATATACTCTTGAAAACCTTCACCTTGAAAAACTTTAATAAGAAAATTACCACCCTTTTTCAATTTTTTATTAACAAATTCCAAAGCATATTCAGCTAAATAAAACATACGGGGTTGATCTATCCCTGGTACTCCACTTAAGTTTGGGGCCATATCTGAAATTACAAGATCTAAAGTTTTATTATTTAGAATTTTATCTAATTGCTCTAGTACAATTATCTCTCTAAAATCACCTTGAATAAATTCAACATTTTTTATAGGAGCCATTTCTAGGATATCTAGCGCAATTACACGACCATGCTTGCCAACCCATTGGGACACCAGTTGAGACCAGCTCCCCGGCGCTGCGCCTAAATCCACCAATTGCATACCTTGAGATACTAATTTGTCTTTTTCTTGAATTTCAATAAGCTTATATACCGCTCGAGAACGGTACCCTTCTTTTTTAGAGCGTTCTGTAAACGGATCGGCATGTTGCCGTTGCAGCCATTGCGCAGAGCTTTTAGATCGCAATTTTTTCTTCCACTTTTATTTCCACCTAATATACTCCACTAGGTTTTGAATTATTATTTCAAATATATTGCACGCTATCTATTTCATAGGATACCAAGCCATTAGGTGTTTGTACACTGACATTATCCCCTTCTTCTTTACCGATAATAGCCCGAGCTATAGGGGATGCAATCGATATTTTACTACTCTTATAATCGGCTTCATCCTCACCAACTATTTGGTAAATAACTTCTTTTTCAGTATCCAAATTGATAAGTCGAACTGTAGTTCCAAAAACTACTTTACCTTCTTGAGGTAAGTCTTTTACATCTATAATTTGTGAATTCGACAGCTTGCCATCAATTTCACGAATGCGACCTTCTATAAATGCTTGCCTCTCTTTAGCGGCGTGATATTCTGCATTTTCTTTTAAGTCCCCATGAGCTCGCGCTTCTGCAATAGCCGCAATAACGTCTGGCCTGGAGTGGGTTTTTAAATGGTGTAGTTCTTCGCGTAATTTTTCGGCTCCATGAACAGTCATAGGTACTTTAATCATTAACAGGTACTCAAAATTTTAAAAAGGGAAGGGTTAAAACTTTTTATTTGTAAAAAGCTGTATATCTTTGGTTGCTTAGCTTAATTAGCTTAAATGATTTATTTATTATTTTAACAAATGTAAAAATAAAATAAAAGCTCTTGCTTAGTTTTTTTATTTCAGTATAATGACTTTATACACAAATATGAAGTTAGTGTAATTAATTATTTTTTTTAAAGCATCATAACAATTTTAGGAGCTAAAAATGAACCCTAATGCAGACAAACGTACCCGTTTAGTAGAAGCCGCAGATAGCTTATTTCATAAACAGGGTGTAAGTACTACTACTTTAGCACATATTGCTGCTCTAGCCGATGTTCCTTTAGGTAATGTATATTATTATTTTAAATCTAAAGAATCTATTATTCTTGCGGTATTAAATAAACGACGCCAATTAGTACAAAATCAATTGAACGATTGGAATTTAATTACCGACGTTAAAGAACGTTTATTGGCCTTCATTAATCAAACAGCAACTTTAACCGATGAAAACTTAAATTACGGCGACGCCTTAGGTTGCTTATGCCAAGAATTAAGTAAACAAGGCGGCGAATTAGCAACTGCTGCATCTAGCGTATTACAAGAAGTGGTAGACTGGTGCGAAAAGCAATTTTCAGCATTGGGTCAAGGCGAAAAATCCTATAGTTATGCTATTAATACCGTTTCTAGTCTACAAGGCATTAGTCTTTTAATTTTGACATTGAAAAATACGGATGTTATTAATCAGCAGATTAATTTTTTAAAGAATTGGCTTTCCAATATTTAACAGGATACTAGGCTAATTAATTATTATTTAGTCAAACAAAGTGTGATAATAGTTAGTTAGCTTTTTATTTGCAAATGTTAAGTTAACAGAGGATATTAAAATATGAGCAGAAAAATTGTTTTGACAGCTATGAGTAGTTTTGCCTTATTACTTACAGCCTGTCAGCCATTTAACCCTAATGAATATTTAATGAGACAAAGAAATAATATTCTTTTACAGGGTAACAGTGCCTCCTATGCTGATGGTTACACTGATGGATGTGCTACTGGCAGAAGAGAAGCGGGCGATCATCATTTTATATTTCAAAAAAATGCCACGAGAGCAAAAAACGATACTGAATATGTGGAAGGCTGGGAACAAGGCCACAATTTTTGCAGGCAAGAACACTTAAACCAGAAAGAACATGATTATCGTGAAGAAAAATCAGCTCTGCTGCGTCAACAAACTTATGAATTACAACGCAAAGCTTTGGAAAGATTGAATAAAGAATAGTTATTATTTTACGCTCAGCCTGAAATGTAATAGTGATTTATTAGTATATTGTTTTTTAAAAATTTTATCTGGGAATATATCATATTTTCAGATAAAGTTTTGCTTGTGTTTTGTATATAAAAAATTTAAAATCCCTCTACCTAATGGAAAATTAACTTGCGTAATATTTTCAAAAGACATATAATCGCTCTACATAAATATTATTCATTTTGATTGGTAACATATTAATAAATCTATGATTTGAGAGAGGAAAACAATGCTTAAAGCAGCCCTAGGCTCGTCTACACAAACTGATACAACATCTACTATATCCAATTCTAGTAATAGCAATGCAGCTTCTACCTCATCATCTGCCTCTATACCAGCAACTACTTCTAGCAATACCAATGAAGCCTCTACCTCATCATCTGCTTCTATACCAGCAACTACTTCTAGCAATACCAATGAAGCTTCTACCTCATCATCTGCTTCTATACCAGCAACTACTTCTAGCAATACCAATGAAGCTTCTACCTCATCATCTGCTTCTATACCAGCAACTACTTCTAGCAATACCAATGAAGCTTCTACCTCATCATCTGCTTCTGAGCCCATAACTAATCAGACTCAAAATCTCAAGGATACTCGTATTACTATAAATTATGAACCAAACGACTCAGATGATTCAGATGATTCAGATGACTCAAATGATTCAGTAAAAAAATTATTGTTGGGTTATTTACAAGCTAATGACCTAGCTTCTTTTAAAGAAACTTTGGAAAGACTTGCTCAATCTAATGTTAAATTTAAAAAAACAAAGAACACCATAAATAATCATCAAGCTCAAGTTGTTAAGAATTTATTTCGAGAGTTATTTGAAATAATTAAAGCCACAATCCAAACCCAAAAATTTACCTATCTTGATGCCATTATCTCTATTTTTTGTGTAAATTATGCTTCGTCCAAACAAAAAAATAATGTTTTACAATTTGTTGGAAATATGGAAGAACAAAAGAATAATGTGATTAATATTTTTGCCTATGTGTGTTTTGATAGGTCTTTATCTTTAGATGATTTACAAAATTATATTATTCATTATGGTATTAATTTTGTGGAGACTTATAACCAAATTAAACTTCCTGCTTCAAGATTTTATACCAGGTACCATACCAGTCAACCTTCTATTGATTACGACTTTTTACTAAACACTACACTTTTATCGCCTAATTACTATAGTAAAGATTACGAATTAAGAGGATTAGAATTTTACCCAATAAAAGCCACTCATTTACTTTTTCAAACCACTTTTCTAAAAAATTCAACTCCTCAACATTTACATAAAATTCAATGGCTGTTGGATAATGGTGCTAATAGAGCCACTATTATGGAACATTTTGCCTTGCACAATTCTAATTTTTATTTACACGTACATGAACATGATATTTTACAAAAAATTCATTGTGTCGATGCAATGTTAAAATTTACCGACAATGAATTAACTAAATTATTTGTTAGGTTAGGCAAGGCCTTCTATTTTTTTGATAACGCACCTATTCTAGTACTATCAAAAGAATTAATTATAAATTTAACTATCTTTTTTAAAAAAAGAATCACCACTTATGATTTTTCAGGGCTTGAACCTAGCGAAATTAATGTGGCATTAAACTATTTTTTATCTATAGGCTTTGTGAATACTTATGCCTGGCTTCACAATGTAATAATAAGACTACCAGCATCCAGCTTCATAGTAGATACCAATGAAAAAGTAATTGCTTCTAAATTGACAGAATATACCCCTTTAAACAAGACTTTATTAAAAGGACTTTATTTACTTAGCAATTTTTTTGCCCCCTTTGCTAGCTACATTACCTACAAAGATAATATTGAGATTAATTCTTCTTTACAATCCTTTTTTAATAAAAATGACACCAAAACGCTTAGCGATTATCTGGTTGCTTTTTTAAGTTGCTATTATACGAAAGGTTTATTTAATTACCCTGACAAACAAGTAACATTAAATGCTTCCAATCAGAAAATATTACAAAGCCTGTTTTATAATCAATTTTGTATCGTATTTTCTTTGTTTCATGAAATGACATCCAGTTATGCCACTGTTAAAAATTTTCTAAAACTCACTACAGATAATAATATTCTACCCACTGCTACTGCTTCCTTTGATGGTCATATCTATGAAAACTTTTTTAGCTTTATAAATTCATTACTCAATAAATTTATGCCCTCTTATTTTGCAAATTCACGTGGTAATAAACCTTACTCTAACTTACATATTATACAGCTCCATAAGTTATTATGGCAGGCTTTTCAGAAAAAGGTTTTTTTTTCGAGTGAGGACTGTGTAGATAAAAAAATACTTGACGAACAAATCAATACTCTCTTAATAACAATATGTGCTGGCATTAAAAATTCTACAAATTCTTTTTATTGCGTAGAAGGTGTATTTGAAATCATAATAACTGATTTCTTTGAGGATATTTATCGCAACAATTGCAGCATAAAAAGTAGGTTAACTAGTGATAACAATAATAAAGTGAAGCTGAAATCTTTTAAAGATAATTTCCAGAAAGAATCTTCCACCTTTATAGCCATAAAAATGCAAGAATTAAAAAGTTTTATAAGCTTTCTACATACTCATGGCATAGTTTCCAGTCTACTTATTACTAGTATTTTTAAAACCATTCATCTAAATGAACTTAACAATTTAACTCCTCAATCTATGCGCACAATTGATAAAGATCATTTAGATTTTATGACCTGGAAATGTTTACCTGATGTTTCGGAACTTTTAAATACTCTTACTCTACCCGCCCCACAAAATTCTATCGTTTGTATAGCTATAACCAATGATCTTATACGTGATTGTTTTATAAATATTAGCAACGAAACCAGTAAGCAGTTTAACTTTACAATTACGCATGCAATTAAAGAATTAGAAAAATATTTTAATACTTTAGAGAATATTTGGGATTTTTATTTCAAAAAATTCTCAATAAATGTATTTGAAAACAATGTAATACTTAGCAAGTATTTTAATTTTTTATATATTTTCATAAAGAAAGCAAGTATAACCCCAATCTTAGGTGACCAAAATACCCCAGAAACATTTGTCAAAAATAAATTACTCTGTGAAACTGCCTTTACAAAACTCACTAAAATTTTATTACAAAAAAATAAGGATATTGGCTGCTCTTTTTTTATTAGTTATAATGTTACTACCAATATTTTAAAAGAAGTTGCTAAATACCCAACTCTTTTCCCAGCACATCAAAGATATTTTTTAGAAACAGACTGGATACGCCCTCTATACCAAAAAGCTGTAGAAGAAGTAGCTGTAGAAAATCGTAAAAAAATGCCTCAATTAAGTGTACAAAATGACCGCCAATCTACGCATAGCCAACCCGTGCATTTATCCACTGCCCAATCGGCGCAAGCTTTATACAAAAAATATTTTGAAGACAAATTTGCAGAGCTGGAAAATACTGCAGAAAAAAGTGCAAAACTATACGAATACAAATTGATTTATGGCAGAGAGCTTTTTCAATATATGTTGACTAGCATTAAAAAATATATCATGACAATCGTATATCCTAAAGATGTTACTAATACCGATATAGTCATTAAAAATAAAGAATGTTTATTAAGCTTTGCTTTACAAAATATCCAATTTTTAAAAATGGAAAATGAAGAAAATAAAGCATATTTCAATGATAAACCTTTTATAGCATATCGTTATTTTAAATTATATTTTGCAAATTCTACCTACGCAAACTGGGTAGAGCCTATTAGTAAAATTAAATTAGGCAGCGTCTTACTTACGGTTTGGATTGCCATTCAAGATGAGACCATTTTTTCGCCGGATGATCAAACTCGATTAAAAAATCTTCTTTTATTAGCTTTGTATAACATTGCCACTGAATATAAAGCAGAATTTGAAGCCGGCACGGTTCAAACCTCTGCCAGTTGTACTAGTGGTACTTTTAATTCTCTAATAGAGTTATTAGATGGCGAACATCCATTAGTTAAAATCCATCGACTTACTGTAAGTTATTTAGGCGAATATTTAACCAATTATTTTGACAAAAAACTACAAGCTATGTCTGAAAAAGAAATACAAGCTTTAGTATTAGAAAGTATTGAGAACCTGCTTAAAGAAGAAGATATAGACATTACAGAAAATGATTTCAAAATTGCAGCACAACATATTTATGATAAAAACTCACGATTTGCCGATCTGGAATTGAGTGATAAATATAAAACAGCATGGACTGAAGCATTCATAATAGAATATAAAAAAGAACTCGAATTTGCAAAAATTACTCCTGAAAAAGTTAAAGAATGGCTTCTAGGTCCATGGATGCTTGAAGATATACCAACGCTTAAAAAACATTTACAGACTAGGTACTCCCCTACCTCACAACTTGCTGTAACCAATAATACTTTAGATGATTCAGCTTGCAATGAGGGCGACTTTATTGATGCTCTGGTTTCAGAAGCTATCGATGAATTGCTACCATCCTCTAATGATGCCATGAACCTTGATAAACCCACTGCATACAGAGAAAATTTACAAAAAACCTTAACTCCTTATCTTGATAGCAAAAAACTTATCGATATTATTGCTGACTATGCAGAAGAAAGCACTAATGTACAAGATAGTAATAATGAGAACAGGTGGTTAATTAACTTCTTAGAATCAATTAGCAACTTGAGTTTTAAATCCCTTCTTTCAAGTTCTTCCTCCAGTAGCAACACCCTGCCTAATTTTGGATTCCCGACTACGGTGAGTGAACGATTTGAAATTACAGACATGCCACAAGATGGCAGTTGTTTTTTTCATGCAGTATTTACCCAAATCAAACAACTTAACTTATTAGAGGATAGAGGTTTACCCACCAATCAAGACGAAGCTATTCAAATAATGCGAGAACAAGCTTTACAGTATATTAGTAGGGAGCACATACGATATCAGGCTTATCTTGGCTATGATAAACAATCCTTTATCGCAGCAAATTCAAATACTGAAGATTGGGCTGATCATGTGTTAATAGATGCGACCGCCCGCGCTTTCAATCTTTGCATACACATACATAGAACAGATGGGGAAATCAATGAAATTGATAGCGCTACCAATTCCTCAACTCACGTATTTATAGGATATCAAGTAGGTATGCACTATTTATCATTAAAAACTCGAGAAACTGCTACTACTCTCTCGAAAAATGAGATGGATGTTGAACCAGTTGATTGTGCTTTCAGTTCCAGTTCCAGTTCCAGTTCCAGTTCCAGTTCCAGTTCCAGTTCCAAAAGACCATTAGACGAAATAGAAAATAATGAGGAAAACGATGAAAATGATGAAAATAAAAATAAAAAAACAAAATTTTCTCATTAATATAAGCATGGCTTAAGACTTGCACGTACAAAATTATTTGCAAGCCTTAAGCTATAATAAAGAAATAGGTAACACTTAAGTTTTAATAAAACTTTTTTATAAAGCTATGGTTTTAAGTTTTATATAATCTATTTTCCCTGTACCTAATAATGGCATTTTATCTATAATTTTTATTTTTCTAGGGACACTAAGCTCAGATATACCCTCTTGACTGGCAAACAAAGCCAATGGTCCTCTAGTTGCTTCTTGAAATTCTGTTATTAATAAAAGCTGCTCACCTTTTTTTATATCTTCTATTGCAATGACAGCATGTAAAAAACCTGGCCATAGGATACTTACATATTCTTCAACCATTGCAAGAGAAATCATTTCGCCAGCAATCTTAGCAAACCGCTTAACACGCCCTAATATGGTAACAAATCCTTCGCTATCAATATCTACAATATCACCCGTGTCATATAAGCCGTCAGGGGGAGGTATTAGTTCTCCTAGTGTTTTATTTATTAAATAACCCAGCATAATATTAGGACCTGCCACTTGTAACAGCCCCCCTTTTTCTATGCCTGGAACTTTTATTAATTTATGTTGTACCCCCGGAATAAGGCGACCAACCGTACCTACTTTATTATGCATAGGGGTATTGATTGCTAGCACTGGAGCAGTCTCGGTGGTACCATACCCTTCTAAAATACGAATACCAAAGTTATTCATCCACATTTTTTGCGTGGCTTCTTTTAATTTTTCAGCTCCTGCAAAAACATAACGTAAACTATAAAAATCGTATGCACTCGCATATTTAGCATATCCTTTTAAAAAGGTATCTGTACCAAATAAAATAGTAGCATCTTTATAATAAATCATTTGTCCTATTGCCCGATAATGTAACGGGGAAGGGTATAGGAAAACTTTCACACCAAATAATACGGGTAATAATAAACCAGCGGTTAAACCAAAAGAATGAAAAATAGGTAAAGCATTAAAAATTTTATCGGAAGGTCCAAAATCAATGACGCTTGCCATTTGAAATCGATTCGCCTGGATATTACTATGGCTTAATACTACGCCTTTTGGTGTGCCTTCAGAACCCGAGGTAAATAATATCACTGCAGGTTGATGGGCAATTTCTTGTTGTTGATTCTTGATATTATTTTGTTGTTCATAATATATATTTGGAACAAAGCTACAGAACCAGCCTTGCAATTTATCTAGCCAATTAATGGAATCTCTTACTTCCTCTAAAAATATTACTGTAAACCCGGCTTTTTTTAAAGCGCTTACCACCTCAAAAAGATTAGCTTTTTCAATAAATAAACTTGAAGTATAAATAATTTTAATTTGTGCAGTACGGCATGCGGTTACTATATTTTTAGGGCCAGATGAGAAATTAAGCATAGCCGGCACCCGTCCATAGGCTTGTAAAGCAAAAAAAGCTATTACGGTACTTATCATATTGGGTAATAATAGGCCTACATTTTCTTTTGCCTTTGTTTTTTGAGCCATTAATTTACCTACTATAAAACTACTCCTAATTAAATGTTTATAAGTAACAGGTTTTTGTAATACATCTTCGATTATTGGATGTTTTGTGCCATGTAATTTACTGGCTAAAAGCAAAGAATAAAATAGTGTTCTATCGTAATTAGAGCTTTTTTGGATTAGATTGGTCATAATATCATATAATTTTAACCCAACTATTTTTCTACGTTCTTTGCCCTTAATGTGCGCTGGTATCACAATTTTTTCAACGGGCAAAATGGTCAATTGTATTTTTGGAAAAAGGCGAATTCTCACTTTATTTTTTAATTTTGAAAAAGGAGTATATTGAGCGCCATCAATACGGATAGGCAATAATTTTGCTTGCGCCTTATCTGCAATTAACCCTGGTCCTTCATATACTTTCATAAGGGCACCCGTAATCGTAATACGTCCTTCTGGAAAAATAATACAATTCCTGTCTTCTTTAATTAAATTAATGAGTGATCGTATGGCCATAGGATTGGTTGGGTCGAGGGGGTAAAATTCAACTAATCGCAACAGGGGTTGCAACCACCATGCTTTGGCAATATTAGTATCAATAGCAAAAATAAATTTTTTAGGAATAAATACCGCTATTAAAGCCGCATCTAAAAGTGAGGCATGGTTTGCAACTACTACTAGTCTATTACCTAATTTCTCTAAATTTTTTATCCCTATTACTTCTACTCTGTATAAAGTTATAAATATCCATTGCACAAAAAATTTTATAAGGGTGTCGGGTATTAATTTACAAATATAAATAGAAACCCCTGCATTAAATATTGCAAGCCCTAAAAATAATTGAATTTCAGTAATCCCAAGCCGTAATAATAAAAAAGTTATTACCGCACACGCCACCATAAACAGCGCATTGAAAAAATTATTACAGGCAAGTACTCGAGCCCTGTAACTTTCTTTAGCATATACCTGTAACATGGTATAAAGAGGAACCATATATAAACCAGCACACAGTGCAATCAAAAATATATCGATTACAATACGCCAACTGTAAAAAAATGATAAAAAAACGTGCAATGATTGTAAATTATGATTAATGAACACCGGGTGTTGGCTTGCCAAAAATAAATCTATAAAGCCTAGCGTTATGCCTAAACTCGCCAAAGGTACAAAACTTGCATGTACTTGGCCTTTAAGTAAACGGCTGCACCATAAAGAGCCTAAGCCTATTCCAAGAGAAAATTCTGTTAAAAATAAAGTTACTACGCTACTATCTGCTCCTAATACATTTTTTACATAATTAGGTAATTGCGTGAGGATGGTGGCGCCTATAAACCATAACCAAGAAATTCCTAATATTGCTCGAAAGACGACTGTATTTTTTTTAGTTTGCTGTATCATTTCTTTGCTTAGTTTTATGATATTCCAATTTATTTTCATCGAAGGTGTTGAAAGATTAGTTTTTGTTATAAAAAAACTACTAATTAATCCACACAGCGCACTTATAATCAATAAAAAACTAGCTATAAATACTCCATTAGATAATTGTATTAAAACTCCCCCTAATAATGTACCTAATAGTATAGCTAAAAAAGTACTAGTTTCTATCCAAGCATTTCCCGCTAATAATTCTTGTTTTGCTAATAAATTAGGTAAGATGGCATATTTTGCAGGCCCCATAAAAGCCGCATGAATGCCTAATAGCAGTATTATAATAAGTTGGATGCTTACGTTCTTGCTTATTAAAGCATAGCTTGCACCTACCATGAGTAAGACTTCAATACCTTTGATACAACGGATGACTATGGTTTTGTCATATTTATCGGCTACTTGCCCTGCAATTACTGCAAAGATAACAAAGGGTGCAATGAGCAAAGCTTGTGCTGTATTTAATAACAGATTAGCGTTGGTAACCGTAGCATCCCGCAAGCTGATTGAGTAAGTTACTAAAATAAAAAATATATTTTTGAAGAGATTAATATTTAAGGCTTCAAGAAACTGTGCCGTAAGAAGGGACAAAAAATTTCTTTTTTTTATTAATAGTAATGTATCCACCTCTATCCTCCCTTGCGGTTTTATAATCATAACTATATTATTCTTGGCTGAGCTTATATACTTAAGCTTTTATAAACGGTAGCGTGCCATTAGAATTAAGTCACAATATTTACCCCCTCTTATCATGGCATATTTACGCACTCCTTCTTCTACAAATCCTAAAGTTTTATAAAAAGCTACTTGTGAGCCATTCTCTACAAAAATTTGAGTTTCAATCCTCACTAACATTAACCAATTGTCTGCTAAATCAATTAATTTTTTAATGAGCAGCTCTTCAAATTTTTGGTTTTGATGTTGTTCATGAAATAAAATATTTAAATGAGCTACATGACGCACTCGCGATCCTGCTTCTATCGTTAAACTACCATAACCAATAACAATAGCCGTATCTCCTTCTTGTAATTCAGCTACGAACACATGATCATTAGGCGTTAAATTCTTTAATAGGGCTTCACTACATTCAAGCCGGGCACTCATTAAATTATTTTTATTAGGACAAGCATAAGCATTTTGATTAATGGTGTTTATATATTTTAAATCTTCTTTTATAATTGGCCTAATAACTAATGCCATGGGCATACTCCTTTTTAGAAATTGTGCAACTACTACAATTCTAACTATCTTACTCCAGCTTAAGTTTCTATTCTAGTTTAATTTCGACATACCACGAAAAGCTAAATTATTACAAATCTAAGCTTTAATATAATAATTTATCCACAGCTTATACACTTGCATTACGCCATCAACCGCATTATCTTGTATTTAGTTTATTTTAAAACACCTACATGTTGGGTTAGGCACTCAGCATTATTTGTGTTGCTGCAATGGTATAGCGGAGGATTTATGACTGTCGAAAGCTTGGAAACTTATAAAGAACACAAAACAAACTTGTTAAAAGATCTTCTTTCTCAACCTACTCCCGGCATTCTGCGAGTAATCCGTCGTAACGGTACGGTTACCCCTTTTGACGCTTCACGCATTCACACTGCTATGACCAAAGCGTTTTGGGATGTAGAAGGTGAGAAATCTAAATATTCAATACATTTAACCAATACAATTACTGCCATGACCAAAGAAGTGGCGACCGCGCTGTTACGCCGCATTCCAGTTGAAGGAGGCACGGTACATATTGAAGATATACAAGATCAAGTAGAGCTTGCTTTAATGCGCAATCAATATCAAGCAGTAGCTCGGGCTTACGTGCTGTATCGTGAAGAACATAGAAAAATTCGTGAAGCCAAAAAAAAATCAGCCAATGATACTACTTTATTAGTAAAGTTAGATGATGGCCAAGAAGTTCCCCTAGATAGTGAAATATTATACACCACGGTTTCTGAAGCTTGCCATGCATTAGAATTTACCGAGCCTGAATTAATAGTTAAAGAAACCATTAGAAATTTATTTAATGGCGTCACTATGGTAGACGTTCGTAAAGCCTTAGTAATGACGGCGCGAACTCTAATAGAAAAAGAGCCCAATTATAGCTTAGTTGCCTCCCGTTTATTATTAAACGATTTACAAGCACAGGCACTTCATTTTTTGAAAATTCCTTTACCAAGCTTTCAAAGCGAGATGAGCGTTTGTTATAGCGATGCTTTAAAAGCTGCTTTACATCAGGGAGTTCATCAAGATATTTTAGATCCCCGCTTGTTAACTTTTGATCTAGCTAGTTTAGGAAATGCTTTAATTCCAGAAAGAGACTTGCAATTTTCTTATCTTGGCTTACAAACTCTATACGATCGTTATTTTATACACTGCGAAGGTATTCGTTATGAATTACCCCAGGTATTTTTTATGCGGGTTGCTATGGGCTTAAGCTTATTAGAAGAAGACAGAGAAACACGAGCTATTGAATTTTACCTTATGTTATCTTCTTTTGATTATATGAGTTCTACTCCTACTCTCTTTAATTCAGGTTGCGTACGCTCTCAGCTTTCTAGTTGTTATCTAACTACAGTGCCAGATGATTTATCGGAGATTTATGGAGCTATCAAAGACAATGCTTTACTGTCTAAATTTGCTGGGGGCCTAGGAAATGATTGGACTCCGGTACGCGCTATCAACTCGCATATTAAAGGCACTAACGGTAAATCACAAGGTGTGGTGCCTTTTTTAAAAGTAGCTAATGATACTGCGGTGGCGGTAAATCAAGGAGGCAAACGTAAAGGGGCCTTATGTGCTTATTTAGAAGTATGGCATTTAGATATTGAGGAATTTTTAGAACTTCGTAAAAATACCGGGGATGATAGAAGACGTACTCATGATATGAATACTGCCAATTGGATACCCGACTTATTCATGAAAAGGGTTATCGAAAATAAAGATTGGACTTTATTTTCTCCTAATGAAACTCCAGATTTACATGATTTATATGGTAATGCTTTTGAAATAGCCTATGTTAAGTATGAACAGCAAGCAACCACTGGTAAGTTAAAAAACTTCAAAATTATACCGGCGATTAGCTTATGGCGTAAAATGTTAGGGATGATTTATGAAACAGGACATCCCTGGATTACTTTTAAAGATCCTTGCAATTTACGTTCCCCACAGCAGCATGTCGGAGTTATTCATAGCTCTAATCTATGTACTGAAATTACCCTAAATACTTCTATCGATGAAATTGCAGTGTGTAATTTAGGCAGTATTAATCTAGCCCAACATATATTAGCGAATGGCCAAGGTTTAGATATTGAAAAAATAAAAAGAACCATTAAAATTGCAGTGCGTATGTTAGATAATGTGATTGACATCAATTTTTATCCAGTCATTCAAGCAAGGCGTTCTAATTTACGTCATAGACCGGTTGGTTTAGGCATTATGGGTTTTCAAGATGCTTTATATTTACTGGATATACCTTATGAATCTGAAGCAGCTATTGAATTTGCCGATCGTTCTATGGAAACTATCAGCTACTATGCCATTGAAGCTTCTACCGATTTAGCGGCAGAAAGAGGTGTTTATAGCACTTTTGAAGGTTCGTTATGGAGCAAAGGAATTTTACCTATCGATTCCATTAATCTCCTCCAAGAAACTCGTGGTATTTACTTAGATCAAGATAGAAGTCAAACCTTAGACTGGCAAGCGTTACGTAATAAGGTTCGCACCATAGGCATGCGAAATTCTAACGTCATGGCAATCGCTCCCACGGCTACTATTTCAAATATTTGTGGTGTAAGCCAATCAATTGAGCCTACTTACCAAAATCTATTTGTAAAATCTAACCTTTCTGGTGAATTTACTATTATTAATCCTTATTTAGTAAAAGATTTGAAAGCCTTGCAGTTATGGGATTCTGCTATGGTTAAAGATTTGAAATATTTTAATGGCAGCGTAAGTGAAATTAAACGTATTCCAGATACTTTAAAAGCTAAATATAAAACGGTTTTTGAAATTGAAGCGAGTTATTTAATTGATGCGGCTTCGCGTAGACAAAAATGGATTGATCAAGCACAATCTCTTAACTTATACATGAGCGCTCCTTCAGGTAAAAAATTAGATGCTTTATATCGCAGTGCTTGGTTAAGAGGTCTCAAAACTACTTATTATTTAAGAAGTTTAGGGGCTACTAATACTGAAAAATCCACCATTCATGATAATGTGCTTAATGCGGTGCGTATGGAAGCTCCAGAACCCGCATTATGTTCTATCGATAACCCCGATTGTGAATCTTGCCAATAAACAGGAGCAATGAAAAAATGAGTACCGCCGTATTGAGTCAACCTAAAGCTGCGACCGGCCTTGAAAATTTAGAAATGGGCGCTGCACGTATACAAGTGGATGATAAAAAAATTATTAATTGTCGTGCTGATTTAAATCAATTAGTGCCTTTTAAGTATACTTGGGCCTGGGAAAAATATGAAAATGCCTGCGCCAATCATTGGATGCCCAATGAAATAAATATGTCTAGCGATGTAGCGCTGTGGAAAAGTGCTGAAGGGTTAACTGCCGATGAACGGATGATTATAGAGCGCAATTTAGGCTTTTTTGCAACCGCAGATTCCTTAGTGGCTAATAATCTAGTACTTGCGGTTTATAGGCATATTACTAATCCAGAATGTCGCCAATATCTTTTGCGCCAAGCATTTGAAGAAGCACTGCATACCCACGCCTATCAACACGTGATCCAAAGTTTAGGCATGGACGAAGCAAAAGTCTTTAATATGTATCGTGAAATTCCTTCAGTATCTAAAAAAGCAGTGTGGGCGCTCCCCTTTACTCAGAGCTTAGCCGATCCGCATTTCAATACGGGTACCCCTGAAACCGATCAACGTTTGTTACGTGATTTAATTGCGTTTTATGTGGTTTTTGAAGGAATATTCTTCTATGTAGGTTTTACCCAAGTGCTTTCTATGGGTAGACGCAATAAAATGATAGGTACGGCAGAGCAATTTCAATATATTCTTCGTGACGAATCCATGCATTTAAATTTTGGTATTGATGTTATCAATCAAATTAAACTTGAGAATCCTCATTTATGGACTCCTGCTTTCCAACAAGAAATCATTACTATGATTAAAGAAGGCGTAGAGTTAGAACATCAATATGCTATCGATACCATGCCACGGGGAATTCTTGGATTAAATTCAGCGCTCTTTTTAGAATATTTACAATTTATTGCTAACCGCAGGCTTATTCAAATTGGTTTAAGTGAGCAATACCCAGGAGTAGCTAATCCTTTCCCCTGGATGAGTGAAATGATAGATTTAAAGAAAGAAAAGAATTTCTTTGAAACCCGCGTTACAGAATACCAAACGGGTGGCGCATTAAACTGGGAAGATTAATTATCCCTTATTCTTGATGTTAACCAGCATGTTTTCTCTTTCTCCAAAAAGTAAAATTTGGAGAAAGAGAAACGGCAAAGAATTTTGTGCATGAAATTACTTATTGTTGAATCTCCAAATAAAAAAAAGACCATTGCTGAATTTTTAGGAACGGGATGGATAGTAGAAGCCTCTATGGGGCATATTTGCGATTTGCCTCTAAAAGAAATTGGAGTACAAGGTCCTAACTATAAACCAAAATTTGAGTTAACCGAGCGGGGCGAACTTACTATTAATCGCTTAAAAAAAGTAGCAGCGCGAGTGGATAGCGTCTGGTTAGCTATGGATCCTGACCGGGAGGGTGAAGCTATAGCCGGGCATATCGCCCGTTATCTAAAAACCCCTGCTTTAATTTTTAATCGAGTAATATTCCATGAAATCACCGCAAAAGCTGTGCAACAGGCAGTGCGCCATCCTCGTAAATTAGATCGTGGTTTATTCTATGCCCAACAAGCAAGGCGGGTTATTGATAGGCTGGTAGGTTATCAAGTCTCCCCCCGTTTAAGTCAAGAAACCAATCAAAAACTTTCTGCAGGCAGAGTGCAATCGGTTGCTGTGCGCTTATTAGTAGAAAAAGAACGGGCTATAAAGGCATTTACCGTTACTGAGCATTTTGGAGCACGTCTTTATTTTTCTAGTCAACAGCAAGAATGGTTCGCTAATTGGGATACCCGCCCTTTCACCACTGAAGCTGAGCCTTACGTATTAGATAAGCAAATTCCAAATAATTTACTACATATACCCGAACTTAAAGCAAGTCGTATAGCTAAAAAACCAGGGCTCCGTAAAGCCCCCCCTCCTTTTATTACGACTACGTTACAAAAAGCCGCTTCTATTTTATTAAATATAAATGCTAATCAAACGATGAGCATGGCACAAACTTTATTCGAAAAAGGACTTATCACTTATCATCGCACCGATAATCCTAATGTAGCAGAAGAAGCCATTTGTTTTTTGCAACAAGAAATTCATCGTTTAGGATTAGGCGAACATATAGCGCACCCTCCTAATTTCTGGAAAGCTAAATCAGGCGCACAAGAGGCCCATGAGGCTATTCGCCCAACCGATCCTTCTCGTACCGATTCAGGGCTCGACCAGGTATCACAAAAACTATATGCCCTTATTCGTGAGCGAGCTATTGCCTGCCAAATGAAATCCGTACAATTCGAAACTACGGTCATTACTTTACAGCCGCTAGATAATACTTTTGATATACAAAATATCACGCCTAGTTTTATAGCAAGAGGCACCGTTACTCTTTATAAAGGTTGGCGTTTATTAATGGCAAAAGATGATGCGGAAGAAAAAGATTGGGATGAAGAAAATCAACATCAATTACCTCTTATTACAAAAAACTCAATGCATAAGCCAATTCGAGGCGAAGTGCTGGAGCTCAAAACGCAAGCCCCGAAACGCTATACAGAAGCCGCACTCATATCAAAATTAGAAAATGAAGGCATAGGCCGCCCTTCCACTTACGCCGCTATTTTAAACAATATTCAGCAACGTCATTATGTAGAACGCAAGGGCAAAGTTTTTTTTGCAACAAACAGTGCCGAAATTATATTTGATGCCCTGGTTGGAAAATTCCAATTTATGGAAATAGAATATACCCGGGCTATGGAACAAGCTTTGGATGAAATTGCAACCGGCAAAAAAGCATATATCGATGTAGTAAGTGCCGCAGATTTAGCATTAAAAGAAAGTTTACATAATTTAGTGGTAGCAGAATCAAACGGATACACTTGCCCAAAATGCAAGGCCCCTATGCGGAAAATTAAAGGGAAAAATGGATTTTTTTGGGGTTGTAGCCAATATGTAACTGGCTGTAAGGGTACTTTATCTATCCATGTTAAAACTACTACCGTTAGCAAATCAAAAAAAAAGAAAAATTCTAAAGTAGTTTGACTCATAAGTTTTTTATGTGTATATTGATGCATTATAAATATTCAGGACTAGAAGTACTTAAAATAAATACCCACTTCGATTTACCGATAATTTTGTGGTAAGAGCACTAGTGGCTTGGGAAAATACGGGTAGGTTTAATAATGTTAAGTCTTTTGAAAACTCAACTGGTAGCAGTACGCTTAAACTAAAAAATAGCATCCACTATAGCTTAGGGGTGTATTTAAAATTTTAATAACCACTTTTCGCTATAATGCATATTTATCAGATGATGTCTTCAAATAAAAATTTTAAAAACTAGGGTGCAAGCCTTACTCAAAACATTTGCAACTAGGAATTAATTTGACTTAACATCTCTAGGTATATAAACTATCGAAGTGAAAACATTCAAGGCTAGAAGTTCTTAACTGATTTAGGCACTTCTATTCAATTGAATTTATTTAGTTTTTTAACTGTAAGTTTTTTTTAAATATGAGGTTATTATGAAGCGTAAGTTATCTTCCGGTCTTGTTTTATGTGCATCCGTATTAGCAAATGCACCCCTTCAAGCGCAAACTTATGATTGGGCAACTCCAAGTCCTTATGTAGGGTTAGATGCTCAAGTAAGATACATGCCATTCAAAGAAAATTTTGGTAAAAATTTATTTAAGAAATATTCACCTCAAGGTAATATTTATGGTGGCTTAAGACTCCATGAAAATTTTGGTGTTGAGCTCGGTTATGAATTAAATAAGAAAAAAAGTAAAACTACTGATGTACATCAAGGTGATGGACAATTAGGGGGTGTGGTTAATCCAGATCCTGATGTTGAAACTTATATTTCAAAAGTTAAAATAAAAGGATGGCATTTTGATTTAGTAGGATATTACCCCGTTAATTTATATGGCGAATGCCAAACTGATTTAATTGCATCTGTTGGTTTGGGTGTAAAAACTTTGACTGCAGACAATGATTGGTCAGCGTATAATGGGGTGCCTAATACAGCAGCATTTAGAGCAGCACAATATCGCTCTTTCAAGAAAAGAAAGACTACCTTTAGATTAGCCGCGGGTGTGCAACAATTAGTTACCGAAAATTTTGGAGTAAGAGCATTAGTTGGTTGGGAAAATACAGGAAGATTTAAAGCAATTAAATCTATTCAATCCCCTAATGGCTCCTCTAGTATCAGTTTGAAAAATACCTTTCAATATAGCTTAGGCGTATATTTAACTTTTTAATCTTAATTAAAATAAAATAGGCGTATATTTATCTTTTTAATCTTAATTAAAATAAAAAAGGCGGTTTTAACCGCCTTTTTTATTATTTTTATCGAGAACTTATCGATTATTTTTCTTAACTTTAGCTGCTAATTTTTCTTCATGAGTTGGTCCAGAGCTTGAGCTACTGGAACTACTGGAGCTTGAATACTGCAATAAAGCCTGATTTTTGGACTCTAGAAGTACTTTTTGCAACTCTTTATCCATCTCATCATCCACTGCTTCATTTTTACTAGAAGGTACAACTTCATTCTTAGAAGAGTAGATTACTACAGCATCTCCTGGATTTGCTGGCTGAGCCGCGGCTGCATGTGCGGCAGCGACATTTTTGGCGGCTAATATAGCAGCAGCGGCAACAGTGGCGGTAGCGGTAGCGGTAGCGGCCTTCGCACACATTGTATCTAACGCAGTTGCAGCACCACCAGGTAAAGTATTGCGAAAGGCTGGAGTTGAAAGAATTGGTTGTATATTAGCAGGAGTGTAATGAGCGGCATTATTTATAATATTATTAGCAAGCTGTAAAGCAGCTTCACTAAATCTATCATTAGCATCTAAAATTCTATAATCATGGGGCTGAGCAGTTTTGGTAAGCCAAAGCCGTATTTCATTAGCATATACATCATCTTCCCACTGTTGAGTATGAAAACATTTCAACATAGTGGCGTTCTTAGCTCCCTTTGCATAATTACTTTTAGCAACGAAATCAAGGTCATTCTGAGTTGAAGCTTGTTTCCAATTTGTTATAAGGGCAACATTATCTTTTGCACTCAGCAAAAGCCCAATGTACGCGCCTATTTTAAAATCTCTATCTGAATAATGGGTTCCAGCAATAGTTGGCATGGTTGATCTCCAATTTATGTTAATGTTATGTAAATAGATAACTATTTATTACAATTAAAAGTATAATGGAAATAAAAATAAAAAACAAATATTTTTTTAGTGTATTTAATCCTTTATATAGGAGTTTATAGTATTAATCATATTTTCCATTGCATATTAAAATAAAAACGATACGTCATTATTTATAATTGTACTGAATAATACTATATTTTTTTATAATTACTTAATAGCTATCACACAAGAAATTTATAGCGGCTGCCATTAATCCAGCTGCAGGTAAAGTAATAATCCAGGCCCATACAATGCGTGTAGCCATGCCCCAACGCACTGCAGAAAAACCATTCAGCGTTCCTACACCCATTATCGAACCCGTAATGGTATGTGTAGTTGATATGGGAATACCTAAATGGGTAGCCAAAAAAAGTGTTAATGCCGCAGAAGTTTCAGCACAAAATCCGTGCACGGGTTTGAGTTTAGTAATTTTCATGCCCATAGTTTTTACAATACGCCACCCACCAAATAAAGTACCCATAGCCATACCAACATTACACGCAATAATAACCCAGAGCGGTATGGTAAATTCTCTTGTCATACCAGAAGACAGTAATAATATTCCAATAATCCCCATAGTTTTTTGAGCGTCATTGCCCCCATGCCCTAAGCTAATAAGGCTTGCAGAAACAAATTGTAAAATTCTAAAAACATAATTCACTTTATTAGGAGCAGTATAAAAGAATAAGCGTGCTACTAATAACATCAATAGCATTCCGCATACTAAACCTAATAAAGGAGAAACAATAATAGAAGCTAGGACTTTAAGAATACCGCCCCACTGCAAAATCCCAAAACCTGATTGGGTAATTCCCGCCCCTAAGAGCCCCCCAATAAGTGCATGGGAAGAGCTTGAGGGCAAGCCATAATACCAAGTTAACAGATTCCAACTAATAGCTCCAAAAAGAGCAGAAAATATTAACATGGGGTTTACCACGCTGACATCAATTAATCCATGCCCAATAGTACCTGCTACTTTTAAATCAAAAAATAAAAAAGCAATTAAATTAAAAAATGCCGCCCAAAATACAGCCCATTGGGGTTTTAATACTTTCGTAGAAACAATGGTGGCAATAGAATTTGCGGCATCATGAAAACCATTTAAAAAATCAAAAAATAATGCCAAAGCTATTATAAAATATACGAAATAAAGACTCGTCATCTTATGAATACTCCAACACTATCCCTTTTATTGTATTCGCTAAATCTTCACAACCATCTATCATTTTTTTGGTTTGTTCATATACTTCTTTTAATTTTAACAATTGCTTAATATCTTGTTCTTGTTCAAATAATTCTATTAATCCGTTTAATAATATGGCTTCTGCTTTATTTTCTAAATGACAAATTTCTTCGCACATCGTAATAATGGCATCCATATTTTTTAAATCAGAAAGCTTTAGAATAGCATTATAAATTAATTTCGCGGCCGCAAGGCACAATTGCGATAGAGCAGTAATGTGATGAGGTACTGTTTTTAATTGATAAATATATATTCTACGGCTGGTTTCATGCAAGGAATCCATAATATCATCTAACTGCCCTGTAAAATGATAGATATCATTCCTATCAAAAGGAGTAATAAAGGTACTATGTAATAAACTGTAAGTAGTGCGGGCAATTTTATCCGCTTCTTTTTCATGTTGTGCAATATGGGCCGCATATTTTTTGGTGTTATTTAAATCATGTAACAAATCAACAAATTGTATGGCAGCTTTTTCCAATTCTAAACCTGCTGCCGCGAATAAAGAAAAAAAATTAGTTTGGGCGGGCAAAAATCTTTTGAGCACGATAGTTTCCTTAAAACCGTAAAAAAATATGTTATCCGGCTAACATGTAATAGTTACAAGCTTACTTTACATGTTATAATATTAGGTTTTATGGTTAATGAACAGGACTTACCTTATATGCAGCCTATAACGCCCTGTATCTTTTGTGAAAAAGTGAGTGACTTAGAAAATGTTGACAATTTAGAAGATACAGATAATAAAAGCTTTATTATTCACAATTTTCCCCATTCGATATTAATAGTGGGCGAACATCAAGCTTTTCCTGGATACTGTGTATTGGTAGCAAAAAGTCATATTGCTAAGTTGCATGAAATGGAGACTGCTATTCAAACTGCTTTGTTTACTGAGCTCATGCAAGCAGCTAGCGCTATCAATAAGGCTTATCCTTGCAAGCAGCTTAATTATGCCTGTTATGGTAATATGGTGCCGCATGTACATTGGCATATATTTCCCCGTCATGAAAATGATATTGCCTGGCCTAAGCCGGTATGGACTAAAATGCATGAGTTTAGTAATTATACTACCTTAAACAATGATGCCATAAAGATACGAAATCACATTAAAAATTTTTTGAGTTAAAAAATGCCGATAATCCGTTGTAAAGATATTCATTTAGCCTTTGGTGAAGAGGCGTTATTAGATAAAGCAGAATTTCAAATTGAAGCCAGAGAACGCATATTTCTTATTGGAAGAAATGGAAGCGGGAAATCCTGTTTACTTAAATTGATTTCTGGTCGCTTAAAAGCCGATGCGGGAGAATTTTCTTATGCGCCTCATTTGAAAATTTCTCAATTAGAACAAGAATTACCCCTTGCATCGCAAGCGACTGCCTTTGAAATAGTGGCTGAAGGCTTAAAAGATGTTAAAGCCTTATTACAACAGTACGAAATACTGTCTCAAGCAAGCAATATTGATGATACTGATGAATGGTTAAAACAATTAGAACATTTACAAAAAGAAATTGAACGCTTAGATGGATGGCAGTATGAAAGTCGCATTCAAAGTATTTTAACGCAATTAGAAATTGAACCCGAAGCCCGGGTTCATACCCTCTCTGGAGGTTGGCAACGCCGCGTAGCCCTGGCTCGTGCTTTGGTTGCACAACCCGATTTATTATTATTAGATGAGCCTACCAACCATCTTGATATTGCAGGCATTCAGTGGTTAGAAGATTTTTTAAGTCGTTATACGGGTGCGGTACTCTGTATTACTCACGATCGGTCTTTTTTACGTCGTTTAAGTACCCGAATCTTTGAATTAGATAGAGGTAATTTACAAACATTTGAGGGTAATTATCAACAATTTTTAGATTATAAACAACAACAATTAATAGTTGAAGCGCGTCATAATGCTGAATTCGATAAAAAATTGGCGCAAGAAGAAGTATGGATAAGGCAAGGGGTAAAAGCACGTCGCACCAGAAATGAAGGCAGAGTAAGAGCATTACAATCTTTGCGTTTAGAACGTCAAAAAAGACGTGAAGTGCAATCGAAACCTAATTTCAAATTAAATGAAACTCCACTTTCTGGTAAATTAGTTTGTGAATTACAAGATATTTCTTATACTATTGCTAACAAGCCATTAATTAAAAATTTTTCAACGCGTATTTTCCGAGGGGATAGAATCGCTTTTATTGGGAATAACGGTTGCGGTAAAAGTACTTTATTAAAAATATTATTAGAACAATTACAACCCAATTCAGGTGAAGTAAAATTAGGCACTAATTTACAAATAGCTTATTTTGACCAATTGCGTTCTGGCATTAATTTTGAACTGAGTGCAATAGAAAATGTGGCGAGCGGCCGAGATTTTATTGAAATTAACGGTCAAAATAAACATATCTTAAGTTATTTGGGCGATTTTTTATTTACCCCCCTACGCGCCCGTACGCCTGTCAGTAAATTATCGGGGGGAGAATGTAACCGACTGTTACTGGCTAAATTATTTAGTTTACCAAACAATTTACTGGTGCTAGATGAACCAACCAATGATTTAGATATTGAAACCTTGGAATTGTTAGAAGATTTATTAATGGATTACAAAGGCACGCTTCTTTTAGTAAGCCATGATAGAGCTTTTGTTGATAATGTAGCCACTAGTTGCCTAGTGTTTGAAGGAGAAGGAAAAATCAGTGAATTCGTTGGGGGGTATTCTGATATTTCTGAACATATTAAACAAAAATTGCAAAGTATTTCTATAAAAAATGATAAGCCTTCTGCTACCCTATCCACCACATCTGTGACTACTAGCACTACTTCGCAAACCACCAAAAAAACCTTAAGTTATAAGCAACTCCAAGAATTAGAAAAATTACCCCTATTAATAAATGAAACTGAAGAAAAAATAAGTATATTACAACAGGAAACTCAAAGTGAGGGTTTTTATAAACAACAGCCCCCTACCATTGAAAAAACAAAAGCTGATATTATAAGCTTAGAAAAAAACTTAAACGAGTACTATACGCGATGGCAAGAATTAGAATCTTTAAAAAATGCTTAATTATCATACAAGGCTCTACACCTAAAAACAGTATCAATAATTATAGCAATTTATTCTATACTAAGATTATGGGCTAATAATGAGCTTGTAGTATTAAGGTATATTTTATGCAAAAAGTTAATTTATTTGAAACGTTATTAATTGAAAAATTTAGTGCAGATAAACGAATAAATCATATAGATTCTTCCCATTTAATACTTGATTATATTGAAAAGTTATTACTTTCAAGAACTACACGTCATTACAGCCCTAAACAATCATTTGAAAACAATGTTAACGACGAAATTTTAAGTTATATGCACGCAAAGTTATGCAACCCAGAATAATATACTTGTAACTACAAGTATATTGGCGCTACTGTTGCTACATAATTTGCAACCGAGACACGAGCACATTTTCAACACAATGCTTATCGATAATCTCTTTAATATCTGCTTCCGTTCTACATTGATACCAAGTTTCTTCTGGATATATAACCAATAGCGGGCCTTTAGCACATCTATCTAAACATCCCGCCTTGTTAATCCGTATTTTACCTTTACCATGTAACCCAATATTTTTAACATAAGCTTTGGCATAGGCAAAAAGATTTTCAGCAACTTGCCCCCCACAACATTGCAGAGCTTCTTCTCTTACATTTAAACAAAAAAATACATGATGGGTATAATAGCTCATATTTATTTACTCAAGTCGTTTAATAAATGCTCAACTGCTTGAAAACGTCCTTCAGGCGTTGGTAAATCAATCATAAATCTCAATTTTTCTGCTCCTTCAAATTTATATTTTTTAGGCTCACTTTGAATTAAGTGAATTAAGGTCTTCGGCTTTATTGTAGGCTCTGGGATAAATTCTATTTTCCCCCCCTTACTATGTGCCTCTATTTTTTTTATGCCTAGGGTAATAGCTTTTTGCTTTAGAGCAGTAATCGCAAATAAATTATGGGTTTGAGTAGGCAGTGGCCCAAATCTATCAATTAATTCAACTTTTAATTCATCTAAACTTTCACTATCTTTTTTGTTTGCGATACGTTTGTATAGTACTAAACGAGAATGCACATCGGGAATATATGCTTCAGTAATTAAAGCAGGGACTTGTAAATCTATTTCGCAACCAACCGGGTTTGGTATTTCTTGTAACGGCCCTTTGCCGCTGCGCATACTGTTTACAGCACTATCTAATAACTCCATATATAAACCAAAGCCTAAGGCTTGCATATTACCACTTTGCTCTTCTCCTAAAAATTCTCCAGCCCCTCTAATCTCTAAGTCGTGGGTAGCTATCGTAAATCCTGAGCCTAAATCTTCCAATGAACTTAAGGCTTCTAAGCGTTTTACCGCATCGGAGGTAATTTTTTTAGAATGGGGTGTAAGGCAAAATGCATAGGCTTGATGATGCGAGCGCCCCACTCTACCACGTAACTGATGTAATTGGGCTAAACCCAATTTATCAGCTCTATCGATTATAATAGTATTGGCCGTAGGTATATCTATACCTGTTTCAATAATGGTAGTACAAACTAGTACGTTAAAACGGCGATGGTAAAAATCCACCATAATTTGCTCTAAATTTCTTTCATGCATTTGGCCATGGGCTATGGCAATACGCGCTTGAGGAACCCAGGTAATGATATCTTCAGCAACTTTTTCAATGGTTTCTACTGCATTATGTAAATAATAAACTTGCCCCCCTCTATGCAATTCTCTTAAAATTGCTTCTTGAATCAACTCCGAATTATGTTCGCGCACAAAAGTTTTTATAGAAAGCCTGCGTGCCGGAGGAGTAGCTATAATAGATAAATCCCTAATACCAGTTAAAGCCATATTTAAGGTACGAGGAATAGGAGTTGCCGTTAGGGTTAAAATATCTACTTCAGTACGCATAGCTTTTAATCGTTCTTTTTGACGCACCCCAAAACGATGTTCTTCATCAATAATTAATAAGCCTAAAGCATGAAATTGTATGCTTTCTTGCAATAACTTATGAGTACCAATTATTATATCTAGTTTACCCTCTTTTAAATCCATAATATGCTGATTTTGCTCTTTGCTGCTTTTAAAACGCGACATAACGCCGATACGAACTGGAAAATCTGCAAAGCGATTACAAAAGGTTTGATAATGTTGTTCTGCTAAAAGGGTAGTGGGCACTAATATAGCCACTTGTTTATTAGCTGATACCACCATAAAAGCTGCTCGTAAAGCTACTTCTGTTTTTCCAAAGCCTACATCACCACAAATAACCCTATCCATAGGTTCAGGGCTGGTTAAGTCTTTTATCACACAGGCTATTGCTTGGGCTTGATCGAGGGTTTCTTCAAAAGGAAAACTGGCACAAAAAGCTTCGTATTGTTCATCCGCTTTTGGAAATGCAAATCCATTTTTAGCCTTGCGCTTTGCATATATTTCTAATAATTCTGCAGCCACATCTCGTACTGCCAAGAGTGCTTTACGTTTAGCTTTGGCCCAAGTATCTCCTCCCAAACGGTGCAAGGGGGCTTGCTGTATATTTCCCCCACTGTAGCGACTAATTAAATGAATAGATGCTACGGGAATATACAGTTTATCGTTGCCACCATATTCTATGGTAACAAATTCACCTTCGGTCTCACCTAGCTGCAAATGGGTCAAGCCTTGGTAACGTCCTACTCCATGCTCGATATGTACAATCGGATCGCCAACTTTTAATTCTGCCAAACTCCTAATACTGGCTTCTGCTTCAACCACTCGACCTTTTCGCAAACGCCTTTGGACTACTTTTCTGCCAAACAACTCTGATTCAGTTATTACGGCTATAGAAGCAGCCTCAGCATTGGCTGGAATTATAAAACCTTCTTGAATGGGCCCAATAGTAACGCTTAATCTATCGTTTGCTTGAATAAAAACTTGCCAATCCAAACATTTTTTTAAAACAATATTATGTTTTTGGAGCAATTCTATGATGACTTCTTGGCGGCCCGTAGTCTCGGTAACGAATAAAATTCTACCCTTAAATGCTTTAATAAAATTCAATAATTGGTATAAAGGAATTTCAGCTTTGGATTCAATACTAACTACTGGGAAGCTATTTGCTGTAAAATTTATTTTTCTTGCGGCGGGTATAATTTCTTTAGCATAAGAGTGCAATTCAGGATAATTTTTACATAGCTTAAAAAATTCTTCTACTCGTAAAAAAAGCTTTGCAGGATTTAATAAAGGCCTCGTTATATCGTGACCATATTGAGAGCACCTATGATTAATCTCTTCCCAAAATTGCCGACTAGCGCCTTCTATATCATTTACTTTTATCAATACGGTATTTTCAGGGAAATATTCAAAGAGATTACTGGTTTCCTCGAAAAACAAAGGTAAATAATATTCTATCCCAGGAGTAGAATGCCCTTCACTAATCTCTACATACGTTACACAGCGACTGGCGTCTCCTGAAAATTCAGCTCGCCATTGATTTCTAAATAAACTAATAGCTGCTTCATGTAAAGGGAATTCTCTGGCTGGCAACAATTCAATTTTATTTACTATATCTAATGAACGTTGGGTATTCACGTCAAAAGTTCTAATAGAATCTACTTCATTATCAAATAAATCAATCCTAAAGGGTAAGGTAGAGCCTGTAGGATATAAATCTATAATAGAACCACGTACCGAAAATTCTCCGCACTCCATCACTTGTGGCACGCAACGATACCCACTTTTTTCTAAGTGTAACCGCATGCTATCAATATGCAGCAAGTCAGCTTTTTTTAGTAATAAAGTATTTTGGTTAATATATTCCAATGGGCATAATTTATGCAGCATCGTAGCTACTGGAACTAATAATACTCCTTGTTTCATTAAGGGTATTTTATATAATATTTTTAATCGTTCTGATAAAATATCTTGATGCGGCGAAAAAGTATCAAAGGGTAGAGTTTCCCAATCCGGAAAATGCAGAATAGGAAAATCATTATTAAGATAAAACTTTAATTCCTGCTCTAGCTTATAGGCAAGCTGAGAATTTTCTACAATAATGCAAACAAAGCCTAGCGCTTCAAGCAAATATTGACTTAATAGATAACTTAAGTCTTTATCTTGCACATTGCCAATAGTATTTCTTTCAGAAATTTGATGGGGTAAATGTATTTTCATCAATCTCAACTTTCTTAGATTTCTAGCATATGTACTGTTATGCCTACGGGTACTAAATCGAATAATTCAATAATATCTGCATTACGCATCCGTACACATCCTTTGGAACCCGGAATGCCTAAAGTAACCGAATCTGGAGTCCCATGAATATAAATATAACGACGCATAGTGTCAACATTACCAGAGCGATTTTTTTGAGATTCTAAACCACTTAGCCAAAGTATACGGCTTAAAATCCAATCTCTATCTGGATATTGTAAACTTAAATGGGGAGAGTATATTTCTCCAGTTGGTCTGCGACCCTTAAAAACAGTATTTACTGCTTGATGTGCGCCAATTTTTGCCCGGATGCAATGTAATCCTCTTGGCGTTTTACCGCTATTATTTTCCTCACCTATACCATTGCTACCAGTAGAAATGGTATAACGTTTTAGTAGGCAATTGTTTTCTATTAAATCTAATTGTTGAGCATGTAATTTAATAACTATATGCATATAAAACTATAAATAAAAATCCTACTATTTACTTCAAAATCTTAAAGCAAATAGCAGGCTTAAAAGTAGACAAAATTAAATAATTTAGTAAGTGGCTTCGGTTTCTTCGGATATAGCTTGCACCTTCATACGAGATTCTACTGGAACCAACTTATCTAACCATTCTTGCAACATTTTGCATTGACGAATAGAAATTTTTGGCTCTTTAAAAGTATGAGTTAACAGGTGGGTTCCCTGTATTGCAGCTACGTAGCTTAAGGCTAAATCTGAAGATTTATCACCTAAACCAATCGCTCTAAATTGCGCTTCTACCCATTCCAACATATCGTGTAATAATTTAGCAGCTTGGTCAGCTAAAGAACCACCTTGCTTCCCTAATTCTTGACATAATCCACCTACTGAACAGCCATAACGAGCTGTTAATTCTAGCTCTTCTGCAGTAAATTGAATCAAACCAAGTAAACGACTGTGTGGATCGGTTATTTCGTTTAAACGTACAAAATATTCAGCGTATTCTTGCGCGCGTTTTTCAATAACTGCTTCGCCAATTGCTTCTTTGGTTTTAAAATAATAATAAACATTACCTAATGGAACATCGGCTTCATGTGCTATGTGCGCAAGGGTGGTTAAATTAAAACCTTGTTGATGAATCAAGACCTTAGCAGCTTCAATCAAACGAACACGTTTATCTGTTTTCCGTGGCATAATATTAAAAATCCATATGTTATAAAGGGATTTACCCGAATTCAAACTACACGGCCAAATGGCCCCCTAATATTGTCTTTACAATGTAAGACTATATAGGTTTACCATAAATTGGGCTTGATTTACAAGCCCTCCTAAATTGACCGTAACCCATTTTCTAACTGATTATATTAGATTCCAGGTGAGTTGAATACCCACTAAATCAACTTTTGTTTTAAATTTTCCATTAATAATTGCTTTTGAAGCAGGCGTTCCGACTGTTCCCAAAGCAGACTCATTCATATACACATTTTTAAAGAACAAATGCGCATAGCCAAAATCAATCGAGAGCGTTTCTGTTAACGCTAATCGAGTACCAAGGCTTAACCAAAATCTATCTGCATCCGGTACCCTTGCAGTTCGATTAGATAAGCGGGTGGGTGATTGATCGAACGCAACCCCTGCTTTAAAACGCCAGGTAGGAGAATATTGATAAGCCCCACCCAGCGCTATTCTATAAGTATTTTTATAATGCTCTGGCGTAATGCTTTCTGTACCATCTCCATAATATAAATGGAGTTCTTTAAATCTAGACCAATGAGTCCATTGTATGTCACCCATCATCGACCATTTTTCGTCTAATTTTTGATTAAGGCTTAACACTAATAAATCCGGTAATTTAACTTTGGCCTGTACTGGCAGAATAACAGGTGAAGTTACTGGAATAAAGTAATCTGGCGCACTAAAAGCTTGTTGATATGACCTACCTTTTGCATTTGCTACAAAACCAGAACGATAACTAACACCTATTTTTAGATCATCAAGCTTAGTTAACATACCAATTCTGCCACCCACTGTCCATTTTTTGGCATAATTCTTTTGATAACCATCATTAACATTAGGCAAAGGTGAATTGGCCCCCGTCATTAAATCTAACCATGCTTCCACTTTCATAATATCAAGACCAAGCCCTATCGAAGTATTTTCATTCAAACGATAAGCAATACTAGGCACATAATCATAAGTACGCACTTCAGAACGAGTTGCCATATAACGCATCACCGATTCATTGCCATAACGCGTTATTAAACCAAATGGCGCAGTAAGCCCTATGCCAACTACCCAATCTGGATTTAATTGTTGTGCATAGTAAGCACCTGGGACAATTGCCTTACCATGAGGTTTAGTAGAATCACTTGGCATAGGGGATAAAAAAGGAAATTGATAAACGGTTGGTAAACCACCAGAGCTCGTAAAGGTAGAATTGGGAGTAATTGCTACCCCAGATATGGTAACATGCCCCCCCGAGAGTTCACTTAGACCTGCAGGATTATAGAAAGTGGTACTAGCATCTGAAGCTTCAGCGGCAGAGCCCGCAAAAGATTGCCCCAGCAATCCGGCACTTTGCTCTTGTAACTGGAAAGCCGAAGCGTACACCATAGACGTACTGCAAAGCCCAATACCTATTACCTGTAAAAATTGTTTACCTTTATATGACACCACTTAACTCCCCCTTACAATAAAAATTTGTTCATTCTGTAACTTTTTGTATCCCTTGCCAACCCATACTTGGAGTAAAGCGGGAACCATATCGATTTGCTAATTCTTGTAACCGGCTTAAAAGATTTTGTGAGCCATTTTTTTCTATATAATGCATGGGGCCGCCTTTAAAAGGAGGAAACCCAGTACCAAAGATCATGGCGGCATCTAATAATTCAGAACTAGTTACTATATTATCTTGCAAGACATTTTGCGCTTCATTTAACATTCTTAAAAATATTCTATCGGATATATCAGCGGAGCTGCTAGCACTTGATGCAGCTTTAGGAGCGATAAGCTTACCTCCTTTGTAGCTATAAAAACCTTGCCCCGTTTTACGGCCTAAAGTTTTTTTATCGATCAATTTCTGTAAACAAGTAGGAACATTCTTTTCAAACTCCGGATCTAATTGCTTTGCCGCATAATAACAAACATCTAAACCTACGGTATCAGCTAATTCAATCGGGCCCATAGGCATACCAAAATTTATAGCAGCTTTATCAATAACTTGTGGTTCTATTCCTTCTTCCAGTAACGCCACACTTTCCATAATGTAGGGCATTAATATCCGATTCACCACAAACCCTGGCGCGCTTTTTACCGGTAAAGGCAATTTATCTATTTGGCCCACAAAATGTAAAGCTTGTTTCATAATTTGGGGTGTCGTTTTTGGATGATGCACTACTTCTACCAATGGCATTTTGGCAACCGGATTAAAAAAGTGTATCCCAACCAATCTTCCTGGATTCTTTAGGTTTTCACCAATAGTTTGCAGGGGTATGGTAGAAGTATTAGTAGCAAATATGGCGTGTGCAGGCGCTTCTTCTTCCAACTGACTAAATAAACTTTTTTTAGCTTCAATATTTTCTACTATTGCTTCGATAATTAAATCTGCGTGGCGCACGCCAAGTCCTGCACTATCTGCACTTAATCTATCACAAGCTTGCAACACTAGATGTGGACTTTTTAATTGTTTTTTAAAAAGTTCCATAGCACGCTGCAAGGAACTTGCTATGGCTTGTAGATTTTTATCTTGCAGACTTACCTCAAAGCCTTTTAAAGCACACCAGGCTGCAATATCTCCACCCATTACCCCCGCACCTATTACATGCACTTTTTTACCAGTAAATTGCCCTTCCTTGGCTATGCTTTTTAATTTTTCCTGCAAGAAAAATACTCTCACTAATTCACGAGAAGTATCTCCTACTACTAATTCTGCAATAGATTGCGCTTCGCGCAGATAAGCAGTTTCACCATGAACGCCTGTTTTTTGCCAATTATCTAGCACGGCAAAAGGAGCGGGATATTGAGAGGATTTAATTTTTTTACTTAATTGTTTCCTGAAAAAAGAAGCGGCGAGCGTACGGGGGAGTGTATAATCTAATAATTTTTCTACATATTTTTTCGCTCCGCTAAGCTTTTTCTGTGGGGCAGATCCTTTGGTATAATAACGAATAGCATCATTCATATTTCTTTTAGGGACTACCGCATCCACAAGTCCTAGTTTATAAGCAGATTTTGCATCTACAGTACGACCACTTAAAATAAGATCCATGGCGGCAAAGGTACCTAAAAGACGGGGTAAGCGTATGCATCCACCCCAGCCTGGATGAATACCTAATTTAACTTCGGGCAAACCAAGCCTTGCTTTATCTTCTTCAGCAATGCGATATTTGCAAGCTAATGCTAATTCAAGGCCTCCCCCTAAACAAAATCCCTGAATAACAGCAACCGTAGGAAAGGGTAAAGCTTCTAACATGGCTAATGTAGTTTGTCCTTCACGTACATATTGAAAGGCTGCTTCTACCGAATAAATAGTCCTAAATTGTTCAATATCAGCCCCAGCAATAAAACTATTTTCTTTAGCAGATTGAATTACTAAAGCTAGCGGATGAATATCTGTTTGTAAACGAGTTAAGACACTTTTTAATTCAAATAAAGATTCGTCATTTAAAGTATTAGTGCTTGCCTGCAGCTTATCAAAAGTAAGCCAAGCTATATTATTTGTATCCACTTCAAAATGCCAATTTTTTAGGTTAGATAATTCAGTCATAATGAATGTGCCTCCTAGCTCATACTTTCCAATAAAATTGCACCACCTTGCCCACCACCAATGCACAAGCTTGCAATCCCTCTTTTAGCAGATTTTTTTTGCAATATCTTAAGTAAATGCAGTACTAATCGCGCTCCACTTGCGCCAACGGGATGTCCAATTGCAATGGCTCCCCCTTCTACATTTAAGCGATTTAATTCTAATTCTCCATAGGCTTGGTCTACGTGCAATTCTTTTTGACAATATTCTTTATTATTTAATGCTAAGCGGCATGCTAAAACTTGAGCCGCAAATGCTTCATTAATTTCCCAATAATCCAAATCTTTTAAACCTAAATTATTAGTTTGTAGCAATTTGGAAATGGCATGCACCGGGCCTAACCCCATAATACTTGGATTTAAAGCAGCCCATTTTACATCAATAATCCTACCTAGAATAGGTAAATTATACTTTTTGACCGCGGCTTCGCTGGCTAATAACAACATAGCAGCCCCATCGCTAATTTGTGAACTATTACCAGCTGTTACTTGACCAAAAGGTTTATCGAACACGGGCCTTAATTTGGCTAAACGCTCAACTGTTGAATCTTGACGAATTCCATTATCAAATTCTATGACATTTCCTTTATAATCAAAAAGTGGGGTTAGTTCATCCCCTAATTCTTTTTGTGCTCTTAAGGCTCGTATATGGCTTTCTGCCGCATAGGTATCTGCCTCTACACGACTAATACCAAATTGATACATTAATTTTTCGGCAGTTTGTCCCATCGAAAGATTATATAAAGGATCAGAGAGTCCTTGTAACAAAGCTATTACTGGCGCTAAAAATTGAGGCTTAAATTTAACAATTTGCAGTAATTTTTTTTGGAAAGTAGGCGATGATTTAAAATCTGCTATCCAATTAATAAATCCTTCGCTAAATAACAAGGGAGCTCGGCTCATAGCCTCAGTACCGCCCGCTAATACCAACTCAGAGATTCCAGCACTTATACTCATCGCAGCACAATCAATGGCCTGTAAACCAGAAGCACAGTTGCGTGCTACAGTCCATGCGGGTACTCTATCCCCCGTTCCCAGTCGTAACCCAATTAAACGCGCAATATTCGCTTCTTTCCCACTGGGCATAACACAGCCCATAATTACTTCTGCTATATCCGTAGGCTTAAAAGATTGGCGTGCTAATAATGTTTTACCTGCTGCCACCGCTAAATCGGAAGCCATAAGAGGATTAGGTTTATTCCCTGTTCTTATGAATGGCGTTCTACAGCCATCCACCACATATACCTCACGTCTAAATACAGACTTCAGATTTTTCATTCCCTTCCCTCACTATCCTGAACTGTCAAAAATCATGATACTACACTGAAAGCTCACTTACAAAATAGATTCGAACTTTATTACCAAAGCTAATCAACTAATTAATAACTGTTTTTAAATTCAGTATGGACACATAAATAGCTGCATGCTCCAATAGTCATTCTATATAAATGATTGGTTGATATTCCTAATGCACGGTATAAAACTTACAACCAGACAAACAGAAATTTTACAATTTATTCAGCAACATATTCAAACAAATGGAGCCCCTCCAACGCGAGCAGAAATTGCAAAAGCCATGGGATATCGTTCGGCCAATGCCGCAGAAGATCATTTACGGGCTTTATCCCGCAAGGGAGCTATAATCCTCGTGCCGGGTACTTCTCGTGGCATTAAAATAACTAAAGCCTTTGATAACATTAGCCATGCAACTATCAAAGCAAAAAAACCTGAGCTCGGGATAAAGCCAGAGAAAGAAAATAATCATAATAAAAACAATAAGTTTCGTTTAATAATGCCTGATATGAGCTTGCAATCTTTTGGTATTTTGCAAGGCGACGAGCTAGAATTTAAAGTTAGCAAAGAAACTAACCCCAATAAAATTTTGGCGCTAAAACTTAATAATATTTTTAAAATCTTACCTTTTTCCCCCTCTCTCCCCATAGAACACATCCATGGGGTAGCAATCGGGCTTTATCGTGGCTTATAACTTTACAGTACTAACATTAAGATGACGCATTCAAAAAAAGTAATTATAGGTCTTTCTGGCGGAGTGGATTCTTCGGTCGCAGCTTATTTATTAAAAAAAGAGGGATATATTGTCGAAGCTTTATTTATGAAAAATTGGGAAGAAGACGATTCAAGCGAGTACTGCCATGCCAGCAAAGATTTAGAAGATGCCCGAGCGGTTTGTGCCCTTTTACATATAAAACTGCATACCGCTAATTTTTCTGCAGAATACTGGGATGAAGTATTCGAAAATTTTTTACAAGAATATAAAGCCGGCAGGACTCCCAATCCTGATATTTTGTGTAATCGCGAAATAAAATTTAAAGCCTTTTTAGACTATGCAATAACCCTGGGAGCAGACTATATTGCTACCGGCCATTATGCGCGTATTCAATATCAAGATAATTATCCTTTGTTACTTAAAGGCGTGGACTCCAATAAAGATCAAAGTTATTTTTTATATGCGATAAATGAATATGCGTTAAGCAAAAGCTTATTTCCAATCGGGGGACTAAGCAAACCCGAAGTACGCCATATTGCCCACACCTTGGGCTTTGCTAACCATAAAAAAAAGGATAGTACCGGTATTTGCTTCATTGGAGAAAGGCGATTTAAAGATTTTTTAAGTCAATATTTGAAACCTAATCCAGGGTATATTGAAACTCTGGAAGGAAAAATTATAGGGCAACACGAAGGATTAATGTATTACACCTTAGGCCAACGACAAGGCTTAAAAATCGGGGGATTAAAAGATACCGCGAGTCAACCATGGTACGTTGCGGCAAAAGATATGAATCGTAATGTTTTAATAGCGGTGCAAGGCTATCATCACCCCTTACTCTATACCACCACCATAATCTTAAAAAAAATCCATTGGATAAATCGTACAGCCTATAAAGATTATACACTACAAAATTTAAGCGCTAAAATCCGCTATAGACAAAGTGATGCGCCTTGTGTCTTAAGCACTAATACTACAAAAGAAGAGTTTATCGTAACGTTTAAAGAACCCCAACGCGCTGCCACCCCCGGACAATCTATAGTTTTTTATAATGAAGCCCATTGCTTAGGGGGCGGTATTATCGATTCATTTATCCCGCAAACACTTAGCAAGCCTTGATTTTACCTATATAAAACAAGTACTTTTAATTCTAAAAGTACAATTGCTAAAAAATATTTGCATTTACAACAAACTACCACCATAAATACCCCTAAATGCCTGCTTGCTTAATGGTATATAAGCAAACATTTTTCAAGAAATTGTTTAAAAAAAAGAAGTCTATACTTAGGCTTCTTAAGTGAAAAAAAGTTGCCATAAAGAGGTGCTCTTGTTACAATCGCGCTTGATTTTTTTTAATTTTATCTAAATATTCTACGAAATAGTTGGGAGGAAGCCCATGTACCAGACATATATGGGGATCTTATTCATGATAGTAGCACAAGCTATTTACGTAGTAATTGATGGTTCAGTTAAATTATTAGAGCATAGTTACCCTATATGGCAACTTATTTTTATGAGAAATTTTTTAGCTATTATCCCTTTTCTGTTTTTGCTCTCCGCCAAAAACAAGTCATTCAACTTAAACAAAACCAAAATCAAAGATCATTTTCCTAATTCAGTTGCCAGTATAATTGGTACCTACCTGGTTTTATATGCTTTACTCATTGGTGAATTAAATCAAGTAGTGGCAATTAGTTTTTCCGTCGTTTTTTTTGTATGCATACTTTCCTATTTCATGCTAAAAGAAAAAATAGATAGCCATCGCTGGATTGCAACTGCGGTTGGGTTTATAGGCGTAATAGTCATCCTCAATCCTAATGCCTCCATATTTAATCCCGCTTCGCTTGTCACTTTAATTTATTGCCCTTTTGATGCCTACGGTATGATTCGAGGCAAACAATTAAGTGAAAGATATTCCACTATAGAAATATTATTTCTTAATTTATTATTTGGGACTTTTTTAAGTGGTATGGGAATGTGTACATCTGAATGGGTACCGCCCTCACCTAAAGATTTTATGTTATTCACTATGATTGGTATCGGAAGTATAATGGCATATGGCCTTGTGATTAAAGCCTATAGTCATGCTTGTGCTTCTATTATTGGCCCTATGATATATAGCTCGATGATTTGGTCTCTTATTTTTGCTTATTTAGCCTGGGGAGAAGTACCCTCTGCCCAATTATTAAGTGGGGCTTTGATTATTATATTAAGCGGTGTATATATCATTCGTAAAAGATTCACGAGTAATCTAATCGTCAATACTAACTTTAGCCGCCGCCCAGCAAATGAGTGATTTTTGAAAAGATATTATTATATAAGCGTATGTTGCTATACCCTTAAAAAAATGCTTGACTTGATCAGTTTATTAACTACATAATCTCCTCTATCTTATGTGAAAACATAAAGATGAAATTTAAAGTATTAATTTTTACAATTATTTTTTAGGAGAATAATTATGCCAATGACTATTAATCTTGTTACTTACACGGATGCAGAATTAGCTTTGGGTACATCATTAGGTACTGTATTAACTAATATAGACTTAAATGTCCCAGGAGCCGCAATTTTTATTGATCACTTAGCGAATCTTATAGCAAATCCAGCCATTCGTGCGGAAGTTGACGAAGTTACCAGATATAATTTACATGCTATATTAGGCCCAGTTATGAATAATGAGGGAAATCCCGTTGCTTCATTAGCAAAAGAATTGTTTCAATTTTTAAGCAATGGAAGAGAATTAATCGATAACCATGTGATTAATCCTCAAGCAATCCTAAATCAAAACTCCCAAAACATTTGTAACATAATCCTGCGTAAAGCAGCAAACTTTTTAAATATACGTGACACTATCGAAAACGTTAATTTTCCAGATGTAACTTATGCATTCCCTGAAGCGAATGGTAAAGCCAATTTGTTAGGCATTTTTGATATTGTTTTTGCAGAAGAAATGAGAGTGAGAGCAGCAGCTCAACATCTTGTAAATGACGTACTTGCTGCTCAGGGTGTACAAGAAGCTCCTGCTGATGATGAAGAACCAGCAGTTATAGGTGCTCAACAAGCTCCTGCTGATGATGAAGAACCAGCAGTTATAGGTGCTCAACAAGCTCCTGCTGATGATGAAGAACCAGCAGTTATAGGTGCTCAACAAGCTCCTGTTGATGATGAAGAACCAGCAGTTATAGGTGCTCAACAAGCTCCTGTTGATGATGAAGAACCAGCAGTTATAGGTGCTCAACAAGCTCCTGTTGATGATGAAGAACCAGCAGTTATGGGTGCTCAACAAGCTCCTGTTGATGATGAAGAACCAGCAGTTATGGGTGCTCAACAAGCTCCTGTTGATGATGAAGAACCAGCAGTTATGGGTGCTCAACAAGCTCCTGCTGCACCAGAAGATGAAGCTGCACGTGAAGCTCGAATTCAAGCTGCTCGTTTAGAGGCTGAAGAAGCACGAGCTGCAGCAGTAGCCGCCGAAAGAGAATTAGCAGCTCGTCGTGCTGAAGAAGCTAGACAAGCTCATGCTGCTCGTGTTGCAGAATCTGTCAACTACTTACGCAAGATGAACTTGTAAAATTTCATAATTTCAAATGAAGGCTGTAACAAGGATGTTAGCCTTCATCTGTTTTAATATTACAATGATTGTATGCATTAACCATAAAATTGAATTTTTTTCTCAAATATATAAGCAGCACTTGACATATTTTTTTATGCATGTCTACTATATAAACTGATAAAATTTAATATTTTTTCCTTAAAATTCGTGGGGAGCCCTCAGCTATTAGCATATGAGTAAGGCTTAATAGTACTACAGTTAGCCCACTTATACAATTTTAAGAAAGTTGCACTTATTGTCTGAATCCAAGCATTATTAAATTCAACCTTCAATCTGGAGAGACATGATGAATTACAATGAACTACAAAATGGTTTAAATCATTTTCAACCTCACATTAATATTAATACCCCTGAAAGAAATACTTTTCTTATTGCAGCTCGCAATGCAATGCTTCGTAATCCTGGAGAATTTATTGGCGCAAATAATGCAGAAACAAATCGTAATGTTAACAATGCTATTTTTATCAAGCCTGCAGCAGCAGCTGTGTTAGATGCTTTGGAAAATTTAAGCGATGACGATATTGTATTGGCAGAATCAAATTTATACGCAATTACCCATAGAAATACCCCTGCAGAACTGCAAACTATTATTGACACTCTAGCCCCATTCGGGATTGATAGAGATAATCGCAATGAAATAGAAACTTTTATGTTGGATGCTGGAAGCAATGATATCCAAGCAAGAAACCTATTGCAAGTTGCTAGAGCAGAAACAATTGCTAATATTGGCGCTGCTGGCTATAGTCAAAATACTAACCAAGCAGATGATTCAGTCATGCGAATCATTAGAGCATTAACAACCCGTTATAATAATCTAAATTTAGAAAATGTCACTGTGTTAAATGCAGCAATGGAAGAAATGTCACGTTTAGTAGAAGATACTCATTATCCTGCAACGAGAAGATTAGGGAATTTTACATTTAATGCTGAACAACAAAGAAATGCTGCTAGAATAAGAGGTGTAAATACTTTATATCTAGATTCACAACCTTATCTTGACCGATATGTAGCACCACATATGCAATCAACGCTATCTATAAAGAAAGTATTAGTGCTTATTTGGACCGCTATTAATGATAGAAATTCCATAATAAATCCAGAGGGAGATGGGCGCGCAGTACTCGTTGATAACGCTACAAACCGCGATGTTATCGATAGAACAATTTCAGATAGAAAAAGAGACTTAGTATTAAAAACCTTTTTTGAATATGCTACTGAATACCATGTAGATATTCTTAATATTGAACTTATTAGGCCTGCTTGTCCCCATGGAACCTTTAATAAAATTGTTGAAACTCTAAATTTAGCACATCCGGATGTAAAGTTTTATAATCCAAAAGCCTGTGGCTTGGAAGCGGCTCGTGAACATTTACAAGCTTCTTTATATACGGCCTACCAAGCTCATCCTAAGCGACACCCTTTAAGAGCTGCTTGGAATAGTATAGATCCCACTGCTGCAGAGGAAGTTATGATAGAGGAATTTAAAGGAGCAATTATTACAAGCTTGCATCCCGGAATTCAAAATCTATTACAAAATAACTTTGAAAATGATTTAACTGAAGCGCAGAGGAGTCAAATCGCAATAATGGTCTTAAAAGAGCTTCATGAAATGGACGTTGTACCATTTATACATGCTGAGCAAGTTGCAAGAGAAGAAGCAGAAGCTGAGGAAGATGCCGAAGCTGCACGTATAGCTGCCATGCCTATAAATAATCTTGCTGGATTAGCAGCTCGATTAGAAACTGCAACAATTAGAGCCACACGAATTCATGTTGAGCGAGAAGAGGCTCGTCTACGTGCTGAAGAGGATGATAGAATTCGTGCTGAGCAAGCAGCGGCTATTCTTCATGCCCAAGAAGCAGCCCGCATTCGTGCGGCAGAGGCTGAACGTGCTCGTAATGATCAAGTAGCGGCTTCAATTAATTATTTACGTAGTATGAATCTTTGACTTCCTCCTCTTCCTAAAGAAAGAGGATTCCTAGACTCAGCATAAACTACTTATAAATTACAAATCAAATAATAAGGGTGCTTTAAGCACCCTTATTATTTGTTAATTTATTTTTTTTATTAAAAAGTATAAAAGAAGCCTAATCCATAATTAATGGTATTTTTCAAACTAGGTTGTGTGGTTGAACTAGGCGCTTCTTTACTAACTAAGTTTTTAAACCTAGCTGTATTCTCCCAACCAAAGGTTGCCCTTAAACCCACACAATCTGTTACCATATGTTGCACGCCTACGGCTGCACGCATTATAGCTTTTCTCTTTTTAAAATTACGGTCATAACTTTGTTTCAATGCATCAGCATAAGCTATACCATTGATACCTAATATTTCGGTTTTAAGCTTTACTTGTTTTAGCCCGAGGCCAATTGAAGCAAATAATTGAGTTTCATAATCAGCCATCGGCTTAAAAAAACCAATAACGTCAACATGGAAGCCGTTTATTTTTGAAGTGAATTTTCTATTAAAAGTGTTTGTAGTGGTATTAATTGCACCAATCATATTTTCACCGGGCGCCACATCTTTATTTTTTTTCTTATGAGCGCTTTGTTCATAACCTAGCTCTAATCCAACATTTTCGTTAAATTTAATGCCTGCATAAATATTACCTTGAGGATAACGTTTGGCAAATAAATCCTTACCGCCATTTTCTTTAAATCTCAATTCTTTAACTTCTAAATCTAAACCAACATATGGTTGTAAAGTAGACCTTTCCAAAGCTACAGCATTTGCAATAGCTGAATGGGATAAAAATGAAGAACAGACAACGAGTCCTGCACAAAATTTACGTTTCATAATTGCATCCTATTTACTAAAAAAAACAAAACCACAGTTAAGTGGTGTTCAAACACCATTTGCTAAATCATAAACCTAACAAAATGTTAACTAAAAAACTTAAGGTTTTATTTTATTTGGATTTCTATGAAATACTTCCAAACTAAATTTTTCCTATAACAGTTCATTTATGGCTGCAATTTTATATGAATATAATATACTTAGTCAAGAACTATAAGCCTCTCCCAATCCCAAATGAATCTGAAAATTCTTTTATCTCACTTCATGACCTAATTTGACCTATATTGTTTTTAACGGGGGATTGAAATATAAGAGTTATATATTGTTATAAAAAATAAGGATTAAATCGAGAAATATTAAACACCACACCAAGTGCATTTTTTAACCTATTAAAGAGCAAAGCGGAAGAAGCTGGCCTTTATTGGGTTGAAGTACCCACCCGCTCTGTGAAATCTTCACAGACCTGCCACGGCTGTGGTGTTCAAGTCAAAAAAACCTTAAGCGAACGTATTCATCATTGTGACTGTGGAGCAAGTTGTTCCCGTGATGAGAATTCCGCTAAGGTTATGCTGAATTGGGCCCTTTTTGGTAACCCAAGCGGTCAGGAATTGGCCGAGGTGTGGAGCGGCGATAACGGCTGTGTTGAAGCACAAAACCAACTCTATAATGCTTTCCGAGAGCCTCGGTTGCATTTGGAGGGGGTAATTCATCTTTGATTTGTTGGCAAAATTTCGTAATATGAAGCCCTATGAGAATTTTACAAATGGTAAATATTTTTTATAAAAATCATCGACATTAACAAATAATGATGTAAAATCCATATTGCACCTTTAGGTATACTGCTTGATTTAGAAAACTGAGTATACAACAACTAAAGGTGCTTAATCACTATATTTTTTTAATTTCTTATATCGAACTGACGTTTTTACATTGTAAAGCGCTTAACTGTATATAACTTTAATAACTGCAATATTTAGTTAGTTAATTTATTACGTTTGCTATTAAACAGTTAGTTGAGATAGACTAAAAAATCAAAAAGTACCTTAAGGATATTTAGTATTGCTGCCAGGGAGGCAAATTATGCAAGATAGTTTTTTTAAATTACTACTAATACAAATCCAAGAACATAAGTTTAAAGAAAAAATCTTAGATTTACAGGAACAAAATATAACCGACACACAAATCCAAGCCCTTGTACCTATTTTAAATCATAATCCTTATATCATTACGTTAATACTAGACCACAATAATTTAACTGATGACTGTACTAAAGCCTTAAGCTCTGTTTCTTATATTACAAATTTAAGTATGTCAGCTTGCAATTTGACCAATAGTAGTATTCCTCCTTTAGCGGCTATTAAAAATTTACAGCAACTTAATTTATCATTTAATGCTATAACTGATTCCGGTTTAAGGCCATTTTTCAATAATAATATGCTTCGAATGCTTAATTTAAGAGGTAATAACAATTTAACAGAAAATTGCATGGATATATTATCTTCGTTTACTTATTTATCAAATCTAAATATTTCTAATACCAAAATTAAAGAAGGATCAATACTACTCGAATTCTTACATAAAAAAGAGATTAACATCCTATCCATGCAAAGCCTTTCTCTTTCAAATGATTTTATTTGTGAAGCTATGCCTTCTATCCAAGTAAAAGAACTGAATCTTGCACAAAATCAAATACAAAATACCGGCGCACAGGCTTTGTTTAAAAATGGATATTTACAGAGCGTTGATTTATCCTATAATAATATAACCGATGAGTGCTTAGTTAATTTATCTAGTTCAAAAATAACCGATTTAAGTCTTGCAAACAATAAGTTAACAAACACAAGTATTCTATGGATAAATCAACATAAAATCCTCTTACATCTCAATATAGATAAAACCGAAATAAATGAAGAGGCTTTAAGTTTTTTAAAAGATCATCCCTCATTAAATTATTTAAGTGCACAATGGCTAAAATTATCGGATAAAGCAGCCTTAGCATTATCGACATCAAAACATCTACATACTCTCATTTTAGGCCATAATCACATCTGTGACGAAGGCGCAATATCTTTGATTACTAGACTTAATTTAAAACATTTAAATCTTAATTTTAATTTAATTAAAGATAGAACAATGGAAGCGGTAGAAAATAATACTAGCTTAACTACTTTGCATCTTATTGATAATACGATAACAGACAGAGGCTTAGCACTCCTATCCCATAATACCAATATTCATGACTTAAATATCTCTTATAATCTTATTACCAATGAGGGGCTTAAAGTTTTGCTAAATCATCCGAGTCTAAGCATATTAGGCTTACACGGGTTAAATATTTCTCCCGAACTTATGCAGTCATTATTCAAAAAGAGCAATCTAAGAATAATTAAATTAGATCCTAAAATTTGCAAAGAGTTGCCTGATAAGTTTTTTCATAGTTTATGGCATGCTCAAGCTACAGAATTTTCTTTACGAAGAGGAATGTTTTTAGAATATAGGCATTGTAAGACTATTCCTGTGGATATTAATAATGCTAATACTGCCTTTTACCCGCCCCTATTAAGATTTAAAGCAAATCATCTATTGTATGATAAAAATCTTAATCAGTTGATATATGAATTTGCAGGATGTGCAACATTAAACACAAAATTTAAAAAAGCACCCTAATATAAATATTTTCAGTGAATCACATAAAGATATTAGTTTATCATAAACATTAAGTAGATAAACCGCTGAAATTTTAAAAATTAGGTATTCAAGATTGGCACCAACAGACTGGAAAAGTATTAGCCCAAAGGTAATTCAATAATAATTTGAGTTCCTAAACCAGGACTACTTTCTAACTCTACTTTTCCTTTAAGTTTTTCAACAATAATAAAATAAACTATGGAAAGCCCAAGGCCAACATTAGAAGGTTGTGTGGTAAAAAAAGGCTCAAAAGCTCTATTTTTAATATCTGGCCCCATACCTATGCCATTATCTGATATCATAATTCGTAATTGATTCTTGTAAACCTGAGTCATAATGCTGATGCGAGGAACATAACTATTTTTTTTAAGCAATAAAGCATAAGCCGAATTTTTTAATATGTTTAAAAATACTAATTGCATTTCTTCATTGGCACAAAGAATATTAGGGATGGTTAAATCAAAAGATTTTACAACTCCAATACGTTTAAAATTAGTTTCTTTAATAAGTGTATAATCTAATGCTGCTATGGCAATAGCGTCTTCAATAATGGTATGAATATTATTAACTGCCATTTTCGATTCAACATTACGACTAAATTTGAGCACACTTCTTATTATCAATGCAGCTCGCTCACTTACCATACGAATACCATTTAAAAATACCGGTATCTCCCGCTTTATCATATAATTTTGCAATTTCAATAAATCTACACCACAGTGCTCTGCAATTTCTTTGTTCGATTCCAGTTGAGGATCAAAACGGCGAGCGATATTTTGAGCACCTTGCAAAATAGCACCTAAGGGATTATTAATTTCATGCGCCATACCAGCTGCCAGAGTACCTAAAGAATTCATTTTTTCATGTAATACTACTCTATTCTCTAAATGTACTCTTTCTGTTACATCTTCTAAAAATAAAATACTTTTACTGGTACTATAAGATAAAGGATAAACTATTAAATTAAAATAAAATTTAAGCTCATTAATATACACAAAAATATGTTGGCTTTTTTTAACTTGGCCTTTTTTATAGGCGTCTTCTATCAAGGCTATATTTTCATATAAAAAAGGTAATACGCGTAATACATATAACCCTTGCGCATCTTCTAGCGTAATTTTGGTAAATTTTTCGACCGCTTGGTTCCAGTGCGTGACTTCCTGTTTTTCATTTAGCCCCACGATTAAAGCGGGCATAGAATTGATAATGTCGTACAAATATCTTTCTGATTGCTTTAATTCTGCTTCTACCTGATTACGATTTTTTATAGCTACTTGCAAATTAACAAGCATATTATTAAATGAATTTTCTAATACTTTAATTTCTGTATAATCTTCTATAGAATCACCTGCTATAATATAATTTTCACAACTTTCAAAATCTACATTTTGAGTCTTATTAATTAAAGTATTAATGGGCTTTGAAAGATATTTATTACCAGCCCATAAAAATAGACACCATAATGCACAGGTTTTAAGCAAAGCATTTATTACAATAAATAAAAAACTCACCTCCACTTGACCTAAAATTATACTTTGACTGGTAAAAACTTTGACTACTGCTAAAACTGTTTCTTGACCTATTACAGTAGTATGCTTTAATTGAAATGAATAATCGATTAATTTTGAACTAAGAAAATTTTTTAAACGTTCACTTAAATTATTATTGAGAATATAAGCGTTTTCTATAAATACTTTTTTTCCACTTAACTCTTCTATAGTGCCTGCTTCCCAATGGTAATCAGCATTAGAAGCTATAATTTGATATCCCGTGATAATAGGACTTTGCAATAAACCATTAGCGGTTGAAATAATTAAATCATTTTCAAAGCTCCAAACTGCAGCGGCAAGGCCTGATTCAAAAATATTTTGCAAATGAGTAAGCTCGGTTCTAACATTTTTTTTGGCACTTTCCCATTCAGCGAACATATGACCTAGAGTCAATACAAAGGTGATAATAAAATAAAAAGAAAATACTACTTTTAAAAGCTTTAAAGCAATGGAATGCTGCATTTTATTAAGTGTGAAAAAAGACAAAAACACGACCTACAAACCTTTTATAAAACATCAAAATATTTAGATAACTCTCTTTTAAGTGTTAACTACTATTTCAAAGTTCTCAAGCTTTTTATAACTTAGGTTTAAAAAATAGGGTATAAAAGTTTTTGGTAGTTTCAAGAGCAATCGTTTCAATCGGTAAGTCACGTAATTGCGCAATATATTGAGCAACATATTTTACGTATTCTGGTACGTTAATCTTCCCTCTAAAAGGTATAGGTGCCAAAAAAGGTGAATCCGTTTCAATTAATATTCTGTCAAGTGGTAATTTTTTGGCTATTTCTTGTAATTCTATGGCTTTTTTAAAAGTAACAATGCCTGAAAATGAAATATAAAAATTTAAATCAATAGCTTTTTGTGCCATTTCCCAATCTTCTGTAAAGCAATGAAGTACGCCACCCACGTCTTGTGCTGCTTCTTGTTGCAAAATATCTATAGTATCTTTTCTAGCCATACGGGTATGCACTATCAATGGCTTTAACAAATGTTTGGAGGCTCTAATATGGTTGATAAATCTTTGTTTTTGCAAAGCACTATTAAAATCTCTGTAATAATCAAGCCCTGTTTCACCAATAGCCACGACTCTCGGATATTGTGCTATCTGAATTAATTGCTCCATTGTTGGTTCTTCATTAGCTGCTTCAGTAGGATGCAAGCCCACGGAAGCAGAAATATTTTTATGAGATTCACAGATTTTTAAAATTTGAGGCACTTCAGCTAGGGTAGTTGCAACACACAGCATGTGTTCAACTTGTGCTTTTTCGGCATCACTAATAACCGTAGGCATTGAAGTATTTAAGCGTTTATAATCGATAAGATGCAAGTGGCAATGAGAATCTACAAACATAATTATACACGACACTATAAATTAAAAAGTATGAGTTGGATTTCCTGATTTTAACATACCAGCCAAATAATTTTCAATTTTATCTCGTACGAGCTTACCCTCTTCTTCTTCAAACTGCACCCCAATGCCTGGCGCCCTATTACCATGTGCTCCTACTGGAGTTATCCAACATACAGAGCCCTTAGCGGTTAGTTTTTCGACCTCAGTTAGTAAATTTATCGATAAAGTTACTTTTTCGCCCAAAGTATGCGCTCTATTAGTAGGTATAAATAAGCCACCTGACTTTATAAAAGCCATATAGGCAGCATATAATACCGCTTTATCTTTAATAGTAATGGATAAAACTTTTGCTTTAGCAGAATTATCGGGGCTTATTTCTTCCGTACTCATACATAAAATTATAGCCTACTTTTGGTTTATTTTAATAAAATTAAAATTGACCATTTTATTAAAGTGCAGTACTATCAGCAATTATTTATTTGTTTATTACCTTTTGACTTCTGGAGATAAAAAAATGAAAACAAAGCTTATATTTATCGCTTTAATATTCTTGATAAATCATGCTTTTGCTGCTCAATGTTTTATTGTAAAAGAAAAAAATACCATTATTCATGAATCTGGGAATTGTGATGAAAGATATGCGCCTTCCAGTACTTTTAAAATTGCACTTAGCTTAATAGGCTATGATAGCAAAATTTTAATTGATGAAACCCACCCCTCTTGGCCTTTTAAAAATTCTTATGTAAAATTTTTGCCCATTTGGCAACAAGAGCATAATCCTAAAACTTGGATGCAAAATAGCTGTGTTTGGTATTCACAAGTGTTGACTAAAAAATTAGGTATGAAACAATTTAAGTCATACGTTACTAAGTTACACTATGGTAATATGGATTTACACGGTGATAAAGGGCAAAATAACGGGTTAACGAATGCGTGGCTATCGAGCTCATTGGAAATTTCAAGCACAGAACAAGTAGCATTTTTAGAAAAATTATTAGCTACTCAATTACCCGTCAGCCAACATGCGCATGCAATGACCAGAAAAATTTTATTTGTAAAAGATTTGCCCAATGGTTGGAAATTGTACGGCAAAACTGGCAGTGGTGTTTTATTAAACGAGGAAAAATTAGAAATTCAGCACGGTTGGTATATTGGGTGGCTTGAAAAAGGAGATAGGATTATTATATTCTCTAATCATATTGCTGATGATAAGCTAGAAAATACTTTCGCTAGCATAAGAGCAAAAGAATTTATTTTGAATGAAATACCAAGTTTGATTAAATAAAAATAAAGAAATTATATATATTAGGCTAATCGATATATTTTTATTGCTATGTTTTCTAATAATAAAGATTCATTAGGCTGGGTAAGGTGTAATATTTCTTTGGCTTTTATCAAGGTATTCCATACTACCCATGCCTCTTGTAAATTATTAGTTATTTTTAAAGAATTTTTAAATATCTCTAATTCATATTGTATAGGCTCTACATCTAGCAAACTATTAGCATTATAAAACAATTTAAGTAAGTCCGCCCAAATAATTAACAATTGAGTTAGCACTTCTTCCACCTTGTCTTTTAACCATATTTCTACCAATTGATGAGGCATGATAGTACCCACCATTAGTTGCTGTAAAGTGACTAATTTTTCTTTAATAGCAGCAAGTTGCTGGTCATCTATTTTGCTATCATCATCTTCTACTTTACATTCAAGCACTTGGCAGCGACTAAACAGAGTGGCAGGAATTAAATGTTTATTAGTACTTAATAATAAAAATAAGACGTTTTTGCATGGTTCTTCTAAAGTTTTTAATAAGGCATTAGCTGCTTGACCGTTCAAATATTCTAGAGCAGGCAATAATACAATCCTATAATTAGATTGCTGCGGTTTGGTATTTACCCATTCACACACTGCACGTACTGTATCAATTTTTATTATTTTATTTTCTGGCACTATAATTTCTTGAAAATCGGGGTGGGTAGAGGCTTTAAATAATAAACAATTTTTACAAGCATAACAGGGAACTAGGATATTTTTAGTATGTTGACAAAGCAAAAAATTAGCAAAAAGTTCTGCTAATTCTCTTTTACCTGTCCCTTTTACTCCTAAAAATAATAAGGCATGAGGAATTCTATTTAATTGAAACCAAGTTTTTAACAGGGCATAGGCACGCTTAGACCCATTCATATTGCAAAACATCCCAAATAGATTGCTGTACTTCTTCTATAGACAGGGTGGCGTCAATCACTTTGTATCTTGTAGGATTCAAAAGGGCGCGTTGCAAGTAAGCTTCCCGAATGCGCTCAAAAAAATCAACAGTTTCCACTTCAAATCTATCCAATTGCATACGATTTTGAATACGAGCAAAGCTAACATTAATTGGGGCATCTAAAACAAAAGTATAATCGGGTAATATATCATCGACTACTAATTTTTCTAAGGTTTGTATATTTTCTATATTCATTTTTCTTCCTGCTCCTTGGTAGGCATAAGTTGCATCAATAAACCTATCACATATTACCCATTGATTGTTTTTAAGAGCGGGTTTAATAATTTCTTCCAAGTGTTGTGCTCTTGAAGCAAATACTATTAATAATTCTGCCATATTAGTAATGGAGCATTTTTCGTGTAATAAAATATTACGTAGCGCTTCCCCTAATTTAGTACCGCCTGGTTCACGTGTTACTACATAAGGAATGTTGTTAATACTCAATTTATTAGCTAAAAATCTTATCAGTGTACTTTTACCTACACCTTCAATACCCTCAAAAGTGATGAATTTTGAATCTTTAAGATGCTTCATTGATTTTTTTTACTCTCTTTTGCTTTTTTGAAATTTTCTATAACGGGCAACTGCTGCACTATGCTCTACTAAAGTTTTTGAAAAATAATGCCCCCCAGTGCCGGTCGCCACAAAATACAAGGTTTCCCCTGCAGCAGGATGCACGGCAGCTTCAATAGCAGCGAAGCTTGGTAAACAAATAGGCGTTGGTGGTAGGCCTATTACTTTATAAGTATTATATAAACTTTGCATTTTTAAATGCTCTAACGTTAAAGGGCCTTGGTAGGTTTCTTTAAGGCCATATATTACGGTAGGATCAGCCTGTAATAACATCTTTTTTATAAAACGACGTACATAGACCCCAGCTATCTCGTGATATTCATTTAATTTATCGGATTCTTTTTCAATAATAGAAGCCATAATTAATGCTTCATAGGGGCTTTTATAGGGCACATCTTTATCTCTTGCTTCCCAGGCAAACACTAATTTTTTTTGCATCCTTAAGTATGCTCTTTTCAAGAGATCTATATCGGTGGTTCCTTTTTCGAACCAATAGGTATCAGGAAAAAATTGCCCTTCCGGATGTATGGTTTCTCCACAAATGCTATGCATTAATTCAGGATATTGCGGAGTAGATAAAGTGGTAGATATCGTTGAGTTAATTTTAGGATGACTGCGAATAGTGGTTAATAATTGATCAAAATTCCATCCTTCAATTATAGTAATACTATGCTGTATAACTTTATGGCTTATTAATAACTGTAATAATTCTTTAACTGTCAAGCCTGGGTTAAGTTGATATTCGCCCGCTTTTATTTGTTTTTTAAGATTTTTTATTTGAACATAGCATACAAAAAAATTACTATTATCTAAAATACCTGCTTGCACCAGTGAATTTCTAATAGCTCTTACAGAAGTTTTAGGTAAAATATCTAATACAAAACCATTTTCTGGAATGCTAAGGGGCGTTTTTAAAAAATGTAAATATTGAAATAATAGATAAGCAATTACAAAAGTTGCAATAATGAAACTGTATTTAAGAAAACGCCACATACATAATTATTCAGTTATTTTTTTAAAAATTAAAGTGCCATTAGTCCCACCAAAACCAAATGAATTCGACATGGCAGCTCGAATTGGCATAGCTTTAGCAACATGCGGTACATAATCTAAATCGCAGCCTTCATCTGGATTATCTAAATTTATAGTAGGAGGAGCTATTTTGTCTCGAATCGCAAGTACCGTAAAAATAGCTTCTACCGCCCCTGCGGCTCCTAATAAATGTCCCGTCATAGACTTAGTAGAACTTACTGATAATTTTTTGGCATGATTTTCAAATACCAATTTAATAGCTCGATTTTCTTCTAAGTCCCCTACTTGGGTAGAAGTTCCATGAGCATTAATATAATCTATGTCGCTTGGCTGCAAATTTGCATCTTTTAATGCCGCCCACATGGCCCGGGCTGCACCATTTTCACCAGGGCGAGTTATATGAAAAGCATCTCCGCTCATACCAAAGCCTACAATTTCGGCAATAATATTAGCACCACGTTGTTTTGCATGTTCATACTCTTCGAGTACTAGTGCCCCTGCTCCATCTCCTAAAATAAATCCATCTCTGTCTTTATCCCAGGGGCGACTTGCTTTAGTAGGTTCATCATTCCGGCTGGACAAAGCTCGTGCTGCTGCAAATCCTGCCATTCCCAAAGGCGAACTTGCTTTTTCTGCTCCACCCGCTATCATTATATCGGCATCATTATAGGCAATCGTCCGAGCAGCTAAACCTATACTATGGGTTCCTGTAGTACAGGCGGTCGCAACCGCTAAATTAGGCCCTTGAAATCCAAACATAATCGATATATGGCCAGAAATCATATTAATAATGGAAGCAGGGATAAAAAAAGGAGAAATACGTTTTGGGCCAGATTTTTGGAGTAAATCCTGCGTTTCTGAAATAGTAGTAAGCCCCCCAATTCCGGAGCCTATAATGACTCCGATACGGCTTTTATCAATACTTACTGCACTATCAAGACCTGCCATCTTAATCGCTTGTACACTTGCAGCTATCCCATATTGTATAAAAATATCACACTTACGGGATTCTTTAAGTGACATATATTCTTCAACATTAAAATTTGAAATTAATCCAGCAATTTTTGTGTTGTATTCAGACGTGTCAAATTCTTCAATAGTACGTATGCCACTTTTACCTTTTAAGGCATTATCCCACGCTTGGCTTATAGAATTACCAAGGGGAGAGATAATACCGCAACCAGTTACTACTACTCTTCTTTTAATCACGTCCTACTCCTTTTATTGGTTCTACAACTTAACTTTCGGTAACTGCATGTGCATTTACATAATCAATAGCATCTTGTACTTTAATGATACTTTGGGCACGTTCATCAGGAATTTCGATACCAAATTCTTCTTCTAAAGCCATTACTAATTCAACCGTATCCAGAGAATCTGCGCCTAAATCTCCTCCAAAAGAGGCTTCTGGTACCACTTGTTTTTCTTCCACACCTAATTGTTCAGATATGATTTTTGTGACTCGTTCTGCAATATTACTCATGATTTAACTCCTTAAAAAAACTAAACTTCTCTGAAAAAAAACGTAGATATTAAGACATAAACATGCCGCCATTGACATGTAATGTTTCTCCGGTTATATAATTAGCTCGTTCAGAAGCTAAAAATTCAACTGCATATGCAATTTCTTTGGCGTGCCCCATGCGACCAATGGGAATATGTTCTTTTAATTTGTTTTGTTGCTCATCCATTAGCACACGAGTCATATCGGTTTCAATAAACCCTGGTGCTACGGCATTTACAGTAATACCTCTTCCACCTAATTCACGCGCCAAAGATTTAGTGAATCCTAAAACTCCTGCTTTTGCTGCACAATAATTAGCTTGTCCTGGATTACCTATTACCCCTACTACCGAACTAATATTAATAATTCTCCCCCAACGGGCTCGCACCATCGCTTTCATACAAGCTTGGCTTAATCTAAAAACACCAGTAAGATTAGTATCAATAACTTTAGTCCATTCGGCTTCTTTCATACGCAAGCATAAATTATCTGCGGTCACACCAGCATTATTTATTAATATATTTGGCAGGGTAAATTTTTCTTTTAATTCTGCCATTAAATTTTCAATACTTTCTAGCGAACCCACATCTAAAACATAGCCTTGGCCTTTAAGATTATGGGATTGTAAATATTGAGTTATGGCATCCGCACCTTTTTGCGTAGTTGCCGTACCAATAAGAGTCATATGGGGGGCCGCAAGCTCCATTAAAATAGCTTGACCTATACCTCGACTAGCTCCGGTGACTAGGGCTAATTTTTCTGTTAGAGACATACAGTACCTTCACTTAATTTCTGCAAACTAGTAGGTTCGTTAATGCTAATGCATTGGATTTCTGGAGAGACAATTCTTTTGTTCAAGTTAGTCAGAACTTGACCTGGCCCACATTCAAGCAACATTTCTACTCCTTCTTTCATAACAACTTGGATTAATTTAACCCAATTAACAGGTTTATAAAATTGTTTGATTAAAGCTTCTTTTATAGCAGAAGAACTTGCATGCCGCTGTAAATCGGCATTATGCCATATTGGATACTTTGGTGCTTGAAAATTTATCGCCTTAAGATATATATCAAACTTAGTGGCAGCTGGGCCCATTAAAGAACAATGAGAAGGAACACTTACCGGTAAAATTAATGCTCTTTTAGCACCTGCATTTTTACAGGCTATTATGGCTGCTTGTACGGCATGACTATGGCCGGCAATAACGACTTGACCAGGCGTATTATAATTTGCGGGTTCTACTATCCCTTGTTCTCGACTAATATCCTGACAAAGTTTTTCAACTATTTCATCTGCTAAACCTAAGATAGCAGCCATGGCACCACTATCTTTAGGAATAGCATCTTGCATTAAGCGGCCACGCTCTTGTACCAGTTGTACTGCATGAGGTAAATCTATAGCGCCACCACAAACCAAGGCTGAATATTCTCCCAGACTGTGGCCTGCCATCCCAATAAATGGACCTTCCAAAAATTGTGTTAACACTCTCCATACTGCCACACTTGCAGTGAGTAACGCCGGTTGCGTTATTTGAGTTTGATTTAATTTTTCTTCAGGACCTTCCTGGGTTATTTTCCATAAATCATAATGTAGTGCATCGGAAGCTTCTTGAAAAGTTTCTTGGACACAAGGATATGCTGCACTCAATGCACTCAACATTTGTACTGCTTGAGAGCCTTGTCCTGGGAATACAATAACTATTTTTTTTTTGCTGCTATTCAATTTATTAACAATCCTACTGAAAACATTAATATTTTACCAAGGCACTGCCCCACGTTAATCCCCCACCAAAAGCTTCCAACAATAAGGTATGACCAGGTAAAATTCTTTTAGAACGAATACCTTCATCTAATGCTAAGGGAATGGAGGCACTAGAAGTATTACCTTGATTTTCTAAAGTAACGATTACTTTATCCATGGGTAAATTTAATTTTTCAGCCGTTGCTTGAATAATACGAATATTAGCTTGGTGAGGTACCAACCAATCAAGCTGCGTTATTTCGGGCTGATGTTTTAGTAAAGCCTCACTTGCTATTTTTTTTAAGATATTAACCGCTAAACGGAAAATAGGATTGCCCTGCATTTTAAGGTAAGGAACCTTGCTATTTTCTGAGCCATGTTTTTGGCCTGCAATAATATTATTAAGATAGAGTAAATCTTTTTGGCTACCATCAGCACCTATATAAGTCCCTAATACACCAGGATTTTTTGATGCTTCAAGTATTACAGCCCCTGCTCCATCACCAAATAAAATACAAGTGCTTCTGTCCTGCCAGTCGAGTACACGAGACATTATTTCAGAGCCTATAATCAATACGCGCTTTACGGAACCATTCTTAATATATTGATCGGCAATACTTAATGCATAGACAAAACCACTACAAGCCGCTTGAACATCAAAGGCCGGTATTCCCGCAGACGCACCTAAAGCATGTTGAATAGTACAAGCACAAGAAGGGAAAAATTGCGCAGGAGTACAGGTGGCAACAATTATCATCTCAATATCTTTGGGCTCTAACTGCGCCGCTGCTAAAGCATTTTGCGCAGCGGCCACTCCCATAGTGCTGGTAGTTTCGTCATCACTGGCAATGTGGCGGCTTTTAATACCGGTACGCTCTTGAATCCAAGCATCGTTGGTTTCAATAGTTTTTTCTAATTCAACATTCGTAAGGATTTTTTTAGGTAAATAAGAACCAGTGCCAGTAATTTTTGCGTATAACATTATGAAGTTATTTCCTTAAAACAGGCTACTACTTGCTCCTGCAATAATGCAGATACGTTTTTTTCTACTTCTTTTTGAGCTGCACAAATAGCGCTAAAAAAAGCTTCTATACCTGCATTGCCATGACTTTTAATTACAATACCATTTAAGCCTAAAAGACTTGCCCCATTATATTGGCTTGGATCAAAACGTTTTATTAATTTTTTTAAAATGGGAGCTGCCAGCAACACAATAAATTTACGATACCATGAAGCTGTAAATTCTTGTTTAGCATATGAAAAAATCATACGGGCAAGCCCTTCACTGGTTTTTAAAGCAACATTACCTACAAAACCATCACATACCACTACATCCGCAAGCCCTTTGTAAATATCATCGCCTTCGATAAAACCAATGTAATTTAGATTAGTCTTATTACCCAGCAATACTGCTGCTTGCTTTATAACTTCACTGCCTTTAATGGCTTCCGATCCAATATTTAGGAGCCCTACTTTGGGGTTGGAAATACCTTCTAAATTTTTTACTAAAGTCGCACCCATAACAGCAAATTGCAATAAATGGTTTGCCGTACAATCTACATTAGCACCTAAGTCCAATACATAGACTTTTTTATCCAAGGTGGGCAAACAACTAATAATTGCAGGCCTATCGATATGGGGCAGCATTTTAAGGACGAAACGAGCAATAGCCATTAATGCCCCAGTATTGCCGGCACTTACACAAGCATGGGCTTTTTTTTCTTTCACTAAATTAATAGCCACCCGCATAGAAGAATCACGTTTAGTTCGCATTGCAACAGCAGGTGCTTCATCCATTCCAACCACTTGACTTGCTTCTTGCAAAACAATACGAGGATTATCCATCGCCGAGTGTTGCTGCAACATAGCTTGTAACACATCCCTCGGACCGACTAAAATTATTTTTAAGTTGGTATCATAAGCCAAAGCTTTAAGAGCCGCAGGTACAATAACAGCAGGGCCGTTATCGCCGCCCATGGCATCTAAGGCTATGCAAATTTCTGCCAAAATAAATTACTCGTCTGACTCTTCGGTATTATTATCATCCACGGTATCGTCGATTTTGGTGATAGGCACAATAACTTGTCTACCTTTATAGTAGCCACCTGGAGTAATATGGTGACGACGATGGGTTTCCCCTGTTTCAGAATCAACAGATAAGGTAGATGCCGTTAAAGCATCGTGTGAACGACGCATCCCACGAGTGGATCGGGTTCTTCGGCTTTTTTGTACAGCCATTCTATAGCCCCTTTTGGTTAATTAATTTATCAAATTTTGTAATACAGTAAACGGATTACTTACATTTACAGCTTTAACGTTAGCTTTTCCGCTTAAATCAATATTTGCTTCTAGCCTACAATCTTCAGTTTCACTATGCTTTGGTACTAAGGGCAGATTTAAGATTAATTCTTCTTCCACTAATCGTTTGAAAGAAATTTTATCCTCTTCTAATAAAAATGCCTCATAATAACTAGGTAATTTTTCAGATTCCTTTTCATCTTTTATAGGACTTATCGCAAAAGTAGTGCTTAATACACAGGGCAGTGCTTGTAAACACCGCTGGCATTCTAATTTAAGGTTAAATATTATTTCACCTTTGATATAAAAAATACCTTGTGCATCTATGCCAAAATTTGCGGTAACCTCTAAAAATCCTTCAGGAATTATTGGCAACCCTTTTAAGCTATTCAACTTAGAAATAGGCAATACCCCATCCACTACTCGTTGTAAACGTGCAAAACGGAAAGGATCTATCAAATCTGGAATTTCCCGGGCTAACATAAGTGGATAATGATACAGAGCCATTTATTAACTGTCAAAAAAATAATAATAAAATAAGTTAATTAACTACATGAAGATAATATTAATTATCATATACTACTTATGATTTCCAAAGGGAGTATTTATTTTTTATAGGCGGAGCCTATTTCCTCTCCCATATAATCTACAATAATTATTAGATTAAGATTTTGTTCGAAAGTATATTCGGATACTTTATATAGTTGAGAAGAAAAATTATTTAGAGTTTGTATTGCTAATTGTTTTTGAGGCTGAAACTGAAAAAACATTTCAAATTCTTTTTTTATATTATCGCGATAACCCCAGCCAGTATTATCTTGCAGACTATTTTGTTCAGGATAAGAAATCATTTTTCCATGACTTAATGTTCTTTCAAATGGCTCAGGAATTTCTGTCAAGAACAGACAGTGAATTTCTCGCCCCTAAAGAGGCAAGCTTCTAAGATCATTCTTAAAAGTTTCTGCTTCATTGCCACTGCCTATCGAAACAGGTCTTAAGTCAGCTCCACAGACAGACACCGCCATTCGGGCG
>Ga0302315_10000216_pt1 | contig 71540 bp, 67 predicted proteins | sample III_Palsa_N3_1_FD_200532 | JGI IMG/M metagenome (GOLD analysis project Ga0302315, IMG submission 200532) | Peat permafrost microbial communities from Stordalen Mire near Abisko, Sweden - III_Palsa_N3_1 | ecosystem: Environmental > Terrestrial > Soil > Palsa > Peat permafrost | place: Sweden...
GGGTCAAATCCTGTAGGATCCCCATAACTTTTTAAACATATAATATTTCCTTTAAAGTCGTAATGGATTGTTCTATTTCAATTTTTGAAAACTCGAATCTCTTTTCTTCTAATGCTTGCCAACCAATTATAAAATTTGATAGCACATTTCTATTGCGAACTGTATTAGCTTGGTATTGATAATGTAAATTTCTATTTCTCACGGCTGTTCCCAATATCCATAATAAAAACATCGTGATGGCTCCAATAAGCAAGGCTACATTTAGCCTGCCAATATGCGTGCTTCTGTTTTGCCTTAAGCTTAAGCCTGACCGTTCGTTTTTTAAATCTCTTATCCCTTCTTCAACTTGCATCCTCTTTTTATAGATAATGATAATTTTTTGCGCATCCAATAATATTGAGTTTAGAGAAGTAGCTAATAGCCATGGCTCTGATTCACGCTTCGCATGTTTAAGACTAACACTACATTGGATCTTTTTACCTCTTAAATTTTTCTTAACCCTCTTTTTTTTACGTTCCCTATAAAGATAAAAATGCGTTTCTAATACTTCACTTTTAGTTAAAACATATGGTCCTAAATATCGAGGCATATAGCTTGCTTGACCATATAACGATTTTATTGCCATCCATTCACTAGCATCTTTTTTACGACACTGGGTTATGTGCCTAACCCTTCCTATATAATTCCATTGAAATGACAAAACCAATTTAAACCAGGGATTTCTAAAACCGGCATCAGTTACAATAATTGGCTGGCAATCTTTTGGCATGATAGCTCTTAATTGTGTCAAAAATAGCTTATGTGCTTTTTGGCTACCATAGTCTTTCTCTTCAAAAGCCATCTCTAATATAGGTAATGCTCTACCACCAACAGGTACAGCTGCACGCATAAAATGATATTTTCCACAATAGGATAGACCAGACCAATCGACTATAATAATTGGCTTTGATTTAGGATAAATTAATTTGTTAATGATGCTTTGGTAAAAGAAAGGAATGCTTTTTTGAACTTTAATATGGCCAAACAATCGGTCCACTGCTTTAATTTTATTCTTAACAATACAATCTCTATCAAGTGAACGACCGATACCTGCAATAGTTAATTTTCGACACCTGGTAAGTGCTTCAATTGAACTGAATAAAGTATGTAAAAGCCTTAAATCTATATAGGCTCGACAAGTTCCAAATAGATCATGTAATATTCTGATTGCGCGCATAGTGTTTCCTTGTTCATGATAAAGACTTCGTAATCAATATCTGATCACAAAACACAGTGCGCGTCTACTTAAAACTAGCATCTAGTTGAAAATATTAATAATTTTCTTAAAAGTTATGGGGATTCAACAGGGTCAAATCTGGACTCTTTTGACGTAGGGATTTTTTAGTGAGCACCTGAGATTTCTATAGAGCGTTTTGGACGTGGTGCCATCCATACAATAAATGATGCTATCAAAATCAAAATTGAAATAATGAGGAAAATATGATTTGTTGCCAGTGTAAAACTTTGAATTTCTACCAACCGTTCAAGAATGGATAAGGGTAATTTAACCTTTGTAGATGTCATTAAATTAACAAGCTCTGCGCGATAAATTTTCGCTTGATTTTCCCAGCTCGTTGTGGCAATGGAAACTGCAAAAGCACCAGCAAGCGTCCGTACAAAGTTCATCAACCCGGCCGCAGAAGCTATTTCATGAGGGCGAACACTAGATAATGCTAACCCGGTCAGCGGTAAAAAGAAAAAAGGCATTCCAAGTCCCTGAATTAAAATAGGGATGGCAATTTGCGCATAAGTCATATCTGCGGTGCAAAAAGATCGAAAAAATATTAGCGTCCCCATCCACATGATACCAAAACAGACAAGCGCTCTGGGATCAAAATTGGTTGAAAGTTTGGCTGCAAGAGGGGCCATCAGTACAGCAAGAATCCCAATCATTGCTGCAACAAGCCCTGACCACGAAGCTGTATAATCCATCGTGCTTTGTAACCATAAAGGTGTTAAAACAATTGAGCCAAAAAATGCCCCAAAAGTCAGACTTATTGTTATAACACTTACTGTATAACCTCGATGACGAAATACACGTAAATCAACGATAGGTTGTTTTTCTGTGAGCTCCCAGATCATAAAAGCAGCAAATCCAACAGTTGCTACCACAAGCAAAAGGGTAATATAAGTTGATGAAAACCAGTCATAGTGTTTCCCCTCGTCCAACATTAATTGAAATGCCCCCACCCAAATAATCAATAAAGCTAGACCAACAAAATCTATCTTGTTTTTTTGCATGGGTGTTTCAAAAGGCTTAAGGATCTTTCTGATGAAAATGCTGCAAACAATAGCGATAGGAATGTTAATATAAAAAATGAAGGGCCAAGACCAATTATCACAGATATATCCACCAACGATAGGTCCTAATACTGGAGCGATGAGCGTCGTTGTTCCCCAGATCCCGATGGCTGTTGCTTGTTTGTCTTTGGGGAAAATACTTAATAGTAACGTTTGAGAAAGTGGCATCAAGGGGCCACCAGCAAGTCCTTGAAATATACGGCCTAAGACTAAAAAACCTAAAGTATGCGAAAGCGCACACATAGCAGAAAAAATACCAAATAATGTCATTCCCCATGTAAACACGCGCAAGGTTCCGAAACGCGATGCAAGCCAGCCTGTTAAGGGGACAATCACTGCTTCTGCAACAGCATAAGAAGTGATGACATAGGTTCCTTCAAAAATTGATACGGCCAACCCTCCTGCAATATGTGGCACAGACACGTTAGTAACCGTCATATCTAGTACGACAATAAAATTAGAAATGGCTAGTAACAGTCCGCCAATAATCAGCTGTAGGCCCGTTAAAGCAGGAATATCCTTTGTTTTTGCCAATTTTATTCTTTCCCTGAAATATCAACTTTTGTATTCATAGATAGTCCAACCTCTAAAGGAGCTCTCATCAGCTCTTCAGGATTTAGCATAATACGCACAGGCAGTCTTTGAACAACTTTAATCCAATTACCGGTTGCATTTTGTGCTGGGATGATGGCAAATACGGCTCCTGTTCCTCCCGATAGACCTTCTACATATCCGTGAAATTTGATACCAGAACCATATTTGTCGGAAGTCAGCGTAACAGGTTGGCCAGGTTTGATATCTCGTAATTCATTTTCTTTAAAATTAGCATTCACATAACTATTGAAAATAGGAACGATTGATAAAAGTTTATTGCCTGGCATCACCCTTTGTCCAAGCTGCACTTGGCGTTGGGCAACCACCCCTTCAATGGGAGCATAAATTTTTGTACGGGTATGATTAAGCTCAGCAAGCTCTTGTGAGGCGCTTGCTTCTTGAAAAGCAGCTTGAGCTACTTTCAGAGCATTTTCAGTATCGCTAAGCTCTTCTGCTGAAACCATGTTTGAAGTAGCAAGAGATTGACGTCTTTTATGGTTTAATTTTATGCGTTCTAAATCTGCTTGCGCTCTTAAGAAACGTGCCTCGGTTTGTTTTAAGACAAGTTTTGTGTCGCGATCATCAATCACGGCCAGCATCTCCCCCTCCTTTACATGCTGGGTATCTGTAACATAAATATGTTGGACCAATCCTTCGATAAGAGAGGTTACTTCAGCCACTTCTGCCCCAACATAAGCATTATTAGTTGATACATAGCGAGAACTATAAATGAACCAGTAAGCAAAATAACTGCTAGACAATACGATGATAGTAGTAAAAAGATAAGTGAACATTTTTTGGCGTTTAGTTTTGATGGGTTCTGTGAGGTTCCTTTCAATAATTTTCAAGCCCGCCAGCATTTTTTTTGTCATCATAGAGCATCCTTCTTTTACCTTACATAACAAAACTTGGTTCTGCTAAAAATGAATACATTTGCAATGAATCAGCTAAGATTCTTTGCAAGTGAGCAATTTTTTAAATGAAAAAATTGACATGCTTTTCCAGAGTGTAGCAATTTTTGAAATGAATTTGTACTGATTTTTGGCAGAATCATTATACCCACTATGACAGAAATAATCTCGTTGCACCAATCTGTTAAACCAAATGTGTTTTGGTCTATAGGCTCCATGTCAGATAGTTTGGCTTGGGGTAAAAAAATCCGAACTTTAAAAAAATATTGGTGTCAGATATCAGTTATTTTTTTTGATTTAATTCAGATATTATAACAATATTAAAGCTTTTACTTGCAATGGCTACGGATAACTCAAAGAAAAGGACTGGATATGTTTACTCAAAATTTCACTCAAAGTGGCGGGGCATGTTAGAATATCAACTGTCAGTAAATCACAGGGGTTGGACTACAGGCAGCATGATTTGTTTTCACCGATACGAGATCACTCTCTGTCTCCTAGAGTAGTTATTCGAGAGAAGCTCAAGAGAGGTGTATTCTGGGACATTACTAAGCATTTGCAAACACCAAGGTTATTCTTATAGACGCATCAAGCCAATGTTGAATATTGCGGTATCTTAATACCTATTCAGGGGGTAGTAGTTCTGGTGGCGCAAGGCATCAGTTATCGTTCATGGCTTTCTACCAATAATGGCGGCAGTGCCAAAAAATTAACTATTCAGGAAGCTCATGAGTTGATTAAGCATCTTGCTGAAATAACTTACCTAAAAGAGCCTATTTATTTTGCAGATAGTGTCCACCCTCAACACAAAACACAATTAGTTTATGGTTGGATTTTGAAAGGGGAACGTAAGGGTATTGCCATCACTGGCAGACAATATCGATTAAACTTTATCGGCGGGATATGTCTGAATGGACATCATTTTATTTATCAGCAAGCTGATAAAGTGGATGCCGACAGTATGGCTGCTTTTTTAGGTGAACTAAGAAGAAAAAATCCTGAAAAGCACAAAATATATCTCATCCAGGATCGAGCGGGTTACCATCGTGATAAAGACATCCAGGAATTTGCTAAAAATTTAGCGATTGAACTGCATTATTTGCCGCCGTATTCGCCAAATTTGAACCCCATAGAGCGGTTATGGAAAATCATGCATGAGCGAGTGACTTATAATCGATATTATGCAACTTCCACGTGCTGCATTCGCCATTGTTCGCATCTTGACGTGCAACGGGCATATACTAGATAAGCCATCTCTAGATGACCCCTAAAGCGATGACACTACCAACATTACAATTAATGATTTGCTTACACAAGAAGTAAATGAAAAAAAGGAAAAGATTGAACGAGAAAAAAGAGCACTAGCAGTAAATCATTTGCTGGGGCTAGTTCCTGTTTCACCTTCACCAACATTAACTTTTTCGTTAGTGGGGAATTTGCAAAGTGTTCAACATTATATGAGTTTAACTAGAAACATGGAACATTTATCTCCTGAATTCAGAAATAATGTGATGGCTAGACTTGAAGGATCCTTGAGACAAATACAAAGATTTAGATGAGACAGTTCGAACTCTGGTCTAAACGAATTCAATTCTGATAAAATGGGCTTATAATGATGTCAGCGTTATTGCATTGTAGGTCAAAGTGTTATTGATAAAAAAATAAACTATTGTACTATTTTTTCTTAGCTTGCCCGCTTTACTGATTATAATCAATGACTCGTTGCTTAGTCGTAAATTAGTTGAGGTGGATTTTATTTCCGACAAGAAATACTACGAAAAAAGTTTTTGGATTTATTAAACGCAATAAATATTTTATTCAATAATAGGACAGTATGTAGGTGCTCAGTCTAATAACAATAAAACATATAAACCCCAATGAAAAAACAGCTTTTAAGCTTAAAAAAGCTTGACAACGTTTTTCGATTTATGTAATTCTTGGCAGAGCTAACATTACCAACAGTTTCGTATAAATCCGAACTATTTTCTGTCTTCATGGAGGAGAATCTTAAATGAATTATACTCTAGCCCAACTCGAACAAATGGTTTCTGAAGTTTTACAAAGCGGAGAGGTCAATAAGGCTCGTAACGAATATCCAATTCTACATCTAGTAGTCACAGAATTTCCGGCAGACTATGCTGAACAAACAAAATGCTCTCATTACCTTAAACTTATTGAAAGAATCCTTAAATGCCGAAGATGCGATCCAGACGTTTTTGATAAACATAAAAAATCTGCACTGATGTATGCAGCAGAAATAGGTAATTCAGACCTGATGTCATTATTACTACAATATAATGCAGATCCTAATTTAAAATGCGGCAACAATGGCTGGCGAGCGTTAGAATATGGAATATTAAGAAATCCTTCGTCAGAAACGACGAGAAATCTTAAGAAGCACACTCTCATAACTAAAAATATGTTCCAGCATTTCGAAGAGTTATTTAAAGATGCCCTTGAGGAATCGGAAGATACTCCTTCTAACTCTGCAGCAATTATAGATGTTTTATTGGATCTTAAGCTTGTCAAACACACACCAAAATTTAGACAGCCATCTGATTCAAGTGGCTTTTGGATTCATACTATAGATAATGTAAATAAAGAAGCCAGAATTTTAAAAATTAGAGATCTTTATGCTAGCGAGCACCTAGCAATGCAACGGCATGGAAGAGATTATGAGCGAGATCAAAACTATACGTACTATACTTCCGCTACTTTTATTCAACCTGGGATTCCAATCGATCTTTTTAGTAGTAGCAGTCCGGGTGTCATGATTCGTCCTTCAGATTATCTAATTCACTATTGGTATGATGGGCGACGTGAAGAACTGACTAGGGACTTTAACTTTAGCAATGGAAGGGAAGTAACCAATGGGCAAGCAGAGGGACAATATTGGGAATTAACTGCAAAAGAAATACAACGTCATGTAATGAAAAGATTTAAATTAAGGATCAATGAAGTGGAAAAATATGCTCAGGAAAATCCTGAATATTATGATAAGCATGGGGTATTGCTGGATAGACGCTTGTGTGATGAGGTCCAGTTCTCTTGGAATGAAGGTTTATTGCGTTATAAACGAGATGATGTGTTTGGCATTCACGTAAACCCCGATAGCAAAAAGTGTTGTGAAGAAGCTTTAAAATTACGAGAAAACCTCAGTCTTCCTGTTCCTCTATACTACTACAGCCGGTCAGGGACAGTTCAGAGAATACAATCGCAAGATTTAATCCAAAAATGGCAGATTAACCCTGCTGTAATCTCTATAAGGCCCGTAGACCCAATAATTCCATCCAGAGGAAATTCCTCTAGCACAACTAGTAGAGCAGGGCATATTCAAAGACAAGAAGGGCGTGCGAGGTCCCCTGACAGAAGGTAATTAGCATCTGCATTCTTGAACGATAACGACAAACATGTGGGATCATCCTGAGAGAACAGGAAAATTTATTTTCAAGCTTTCTAAAGAGTTAAAAGGATACATTATGTTTTCTAAAAAAAAATTAAGCTGGAACTGTTTTGATATTGCAACCGATATAAAACGTAAAACATTGGTAGAGTTTGCTTTAAAAAACAGCGCATCAATTGAATTTCGGCAATTATTAGCACCGGAAATTCGACATGCAATTGCGATAGCTGTTATAGAAATGAATGCAGAGGAATCGGATAGCAGTGCAATAAGATCACTTCTGTTTGAACATGAGCGTATTGTGTCAGCACAAAGTTTACCTATCAGTATGCGGACAACTAAATTGCAGCATCTACTTAATGAATATGCTGTTGCTTTCGAAAAATTACGACCTTATGTGAGCGCTTGTAATGACGCTCTATTTTTAAAAGATAGCAAGCGATTATCTATTGATGAATTAGATGAACTCCCTGAGAAAGAACTAAAAGAGACAGGCATGTTTCTTCATTTTGATGCTTATAGGGACTATAGTGATGCTCGTAAGACAGTATTAATCCCTGTAGAACAACAATTACATGAATATAGTCAAAGCGAAGCAATCTATTGTCACTATGTAGAACAATATTATAAGGCAGAAGAATGGTTTGCTTTCCAGAGGCATTTCGCAGGAGAACGCTCAACCTCCATGGTCGATATAGCAGCTAGAATGCTGAATACTACGATTATAATACTACAACCGTCTAATGAAGGGCTAGAAGAGATATATAAAACTTCCAATTTTTCATCGCAACAAATAAAGGTAGTTTATGATGGAATTAATCAGTTTTTATCTTATGAAAAATATATTAAAGAACATTCCATATTAACCTCAAGCGCTGACAAATCTTTAGAAAAAGAAGAAAATGAAATCACAAAAATGTTGGGCGCAAGAATTACTACTCAAATATCTGCTGAAGATTTAATAAAGAAAATTGAAGAGTTAATCGTTGATTTCACGCAAATGTCAAACGAAAAAACAAAACCAAAATATGCTTTATTAAAGGCACGTTATGATGAAATTTTCCATTATTTAAATCAGCCGAGATCAGTTCTAAAAGCAAGCTATTTTGGAGGCTTACATGCCATTAGAGAAAGATATGATCGAGATTTATTAAAAATAAATCTATTCTTAACCCGTTCTAAAACCTTGACTAACACAGATGCTAAAAAGATATATCGAGGCTTTAACTTGCTCGCTAAGCTTTATAAGGAAAAGAGAGCATACTCTGATATTTATAAAGGAAAAAAATTTATAAGAGGAGGTCTTGGTGTTTTCGATCGGCAGAAACCAGCAACCCAACAAAATCCTATTGCCACACGCTCTAAGCAGAACATACAAAGACTGATTGCGGAATTGCAAGAAGAGAACAATATTGCTGTTCGTAAGTTTGGACTTAGAGCAGATGAAATAGAAATTTTTAGAGTATTACTGAATTTGCCCCTACGTATGCAGCATGCCACGAATTTCTATTACTCTGCTTTAAATACAGGTAGCTTAGATTCATATACAGAATTAAAGAGAAGAAATCCAGAATACCTATCTCCATTTAGTACTAAGGGAAATATTGAAAAATTAGGAAATGGTGGTTTTGTTTTTTTTCGAGTATTCGTTGACCCAGTTAACAGCCAAGAAACTCGATACGGCCATACCACAGCAATATTTGATATTAATTTGTTAAGAACATCTGGTTGGATATCCTTACACGATCAATTAAAGCCTTTCTCGGACAAAAATATGGGGCGTTTATATTGGAATAAGCAACTTTTACGTACTGTAGAAGAAATATGTATACATTCTAATACCAAGGATAAAAGTCTTTCTGATGGGTACCAATATTTTTATCGTACATCTCCTATTGTCTCTTATGATAAAATAATATTAGATAAGCCACAATCTTTTGGCGCGGAGATAAATACTCTTGCCGTCGAAAGAAGTTTTTTGGATGAGATATTCTTTGGTGAAGATATATTGCTTGGAATTGCACTTTCTGTTATTCGAGAATTACGTTATTTGGAAGCATGCAGCTTCCGACAAGAATTTATAACTTTATTCAATCAAGGCAATCAAATAACCAAAATTGAATCGCTCGGTAATTTAATCAAAGATTCTTTCCGTATCGAAGGGAAGTATCCGGTTGCTTTAAAAATTCAAGCTGATTTGGAAGAAAAAAATCAAATTTTCTCTGAATATGTTGGTCATCGTAGTAAATTATTAAATAACAAATTTAAAGTTGTTAATCCGGATGGTGACGGACGGTATAATGTAGATGGTTCGGTTAACACAGAGGCTAGTGAATTTGCTAGGTTGTCTGATCGTAATAGAGATATAGAAAACAGGTTACGCGCTATAAGAGTTCAAATAGATCATAGCATTGATGGAAGTCAGAAAAAACAGGAATTAACTGAAGAAATGCAAGACCTAGAAAATGAACAAAAACCAATTCAAACGAGAATGGCAGAAGATGCTCAAGTTAGAAAGAATTTAATTCAATATTTTATTGTTCTCTTTGAGGTCGACAAAGATCGATTTATTAAGATTGATACCCAAAAATTGACTCTGTTACGAGAAACATTTAACTTCATATTCGCAGATAATGATGTAGAATTAGATGAAATTTTAGAGGTTAGTTTTCAACAGTTAACGATAATATCTCAAGAGCCTTTTTATGAACTTTTAAGCGAAGGATTGGTTCAATTCAGAGAATTAGCAGAATGTTCATTACAACAATTAGAGAACTTATCACGATATGATCTTCAAAAACCTATAGTAGAAAAAGATATGACAATAGCCGAATTGGTAAAATTATATGATGAAGACCCCATACATATTGTTTGTTTAACTTGTGAGGATTTGACGGATTACGTTCTTGAAAATGCACCCGGTATCCATCCTATTGTTTTAGAATATGCCAAAGAAGAAGATGTTGATTTTGAAGATATTTTAGAAGCGTTAGGAGAAAGCGACCAATTGCTTTTCCGTCATAATATAGGTTGGGATGAAGATCCTTATGAAGACATGAGTGAGGGAGAGGAATCTTGGGAAGCAGATTGTGAGGAGGAATATACCGAAGAATCAAGAAGCAGTGATGGTTTAGAATACAGTGATGATCAGAATAATGAAAGTAATGAGCACTTAAAAGACGCTATCCCAGAACAACAATTATATTATCAAATGCAATATGGTAATGAAGGAGAACAGCTAGAATCTTACGGAATAGAATTTAATAGGCATAGTAAAACTATTTCTAATGCTGAAAAAGTTGAAAGCAAAATTGAAAATATCCCAAGTGACCAAAGGAGAATAATATTTTCCTATGACAGAAAAAAATATCCTTATCCTATTGCTATAGGAGTAAGTGAGAAAAAAGTAACAGGACCGAAGGTAACCACGGCTCTTAAACAAATGGCAATTTCTGGAAAATATGAACCAGATCACATTTTAGAATTGGCAGATAAATTTAATAATTGGGCTAAAAGACATAATAGACAATTTAATTTTGATATTGTAGCGGTTAAAAAAAGTATTGAGGTCGGGCATAAACGTTTCAAACCAATATGAAGGTCGGGACCCAAGAGGAAACACATACAACCCTAAGTAATTTAATTTACTTGTCCGGAAAACTAGTACAGGATCAAATGCGACATAAGCGTCATCGTTGGAAAATTAAAATATTTACCCTATAAAGTTTTGAAAAGATTTAGAGCGCCGATCTTGTTATATACATTTCATTTTTGTATTTTCTTATTAATGATGATCCAGAGTTTTTGCTGAGGGGTCCCCATGTTGACTTTTCGTTCTAGATTGCAAAAACCCATGCTTCTGTTTCTGTACATGTTGCCGAAAAGAATGAGGATGAACACGAGTATGGCTCTCATGACTCGCTCTAGAATGCCAAGGCTCGTGCTCGTGCTTTTGCTTCTTTACATGGTGATGATGCAACTGAACCTGTAAATGACGTACTTTAGACTCTAGTTTCTGTACTTCGCCTACTTGTTTTGGTGTTTTCTTTTCTTGATGTGCAACACCTACATTTAATACGGTCTCTACTTTTTTATTTAAAGTTTCTTTGTATTTTCGAAGATCTACTATCGCATTCTCCATATTTTTTTGATGTTGTGGGTTGCAATGTCTTCCATAGTCAGAAGCGCGTAAATTAGCTATTTCGCGGATAAGTTTATCATATTCTTGATCTATTTCTTGAATTGTCCTTTGTATATCCATATCCCGTTGATGATCAAATGGCCCAGCTTTTGACTTGTTTACTTGTGACAACAATTCCGACAAGGCTACTCCTTTATCTGTTATTAAAAGATAAGAAGTCCGAATACTTTCTAATAAATTTGATGGCACTGGCACCGTTTTAGCTGCCACATTCACACTGTCGAGAAAAAGCACATTCATCATTTCGTGCATAAACCCATTTTGTTTAGCCAGCTGTGTGATCACAGCTCGGGCAGCGCCCTTAGTATTGTATTTGGCTTTTTCATATTTAATATGTTCTTTTGCTCTAGCCAATATGCTTCTATTAAATTGGGTTATCACAACCCAAACATAATAACTGGGCAAATCTTTTATCTTAGGACTATCACCTTTAAGTCTGTCTTTTCGTTTGTTTCTAAAACTTTCTTTCGTTCCGGTTGTCACTTCTCCAATCATTTCTATCCCTTTTGCACCCACCTTAAACATTTTAGAAGGTGCATTTGGATCCAAATTTTTTCCTTCTTGTCTTATTAACCATTGGGCCTGTTGTGCAGATATTTCAGGACGATATCGGAAATGATCAATTTCCTTCTGCTGCAAACGTTTATCCAACAGTTCATTCATCCCCTCTTGTGTATGCTGAAAATAAGTTTGACAGTCATTCACCCAAGGACGATAATTCTTTAAAGCATATTCACCGCTATCTAAGCGCTCTCTACCCGATATATGTAACGCCATAAATACCCGGTGCAAAAAGAACTTGAGATGTTATCCTCTTGCCAGTACTTTCATCTGTTCGACCACCTGGATTTAATTCTAAAATTTCATTATTATCTGCTTTATGCGTTTTGGTGCTTTTATCATTCTTAAAAGGAGAGTCGTAAATAGTAATATAACCATGTCGATAAATTCCTAATATACTACTCAAGAAGGGCATATTAGAACCGGCATCAATCGTGCTCACTGCATATTGTTGTTCCTGTATTAAATACTGAATATATCTCTCTAATCCATCGCCTTGATATTTTCCTGCCTCAGATGAAGGCGAAAATTTTTTAAAATGTTTATTTAAGAAGTCGTCAAAATTAGAATATTTATTTTTTTCTCTTGGCTGACCTAACAGCTCTTCTGAAACAAGAGCCTTAGCGCGCCGCATCGCATTTTTTGGTTTTTCATCTGGATACCAACAACTTTCTTTGTAAAATTTCCATGCATATTCGGCTACTCTTTCAGCATTAAGACCATATTCATTAGTTAATTTTTGATAATACTCTGGATTTTTTTCTGCAAGTTTAGCTAATGCTTCCTGGGCAACCGCTAGTACCCTAGGGGGTATTTTTTCTGTATTTTCTTCTTGTGACATACCCGCCATGCTCCAATATAGTATTAAAAATGAGAATTAACTCTTTCCCTAATAGACCCATCCTATCAAAAAAAGTTCTATGAGTTGTAGCAGCTGTAGTGGCAAGTTAGATATGTCCGGTTCGAGCAAGATAAAAATTCCATCTGTATTTAGCCAGTGCTTCTATGCTGAGTGTATAAGCACAAGGCATCAGTTATCGCTCATGGCTTTCTAACTTTATTTGTTAGGTTTGTTTTGAAGGGGCCTTGGGGGATTCTGCGGGTACTCTGGGCACTAGTTAAAAAACGGGAATTATAGAAATTTTAGGCCTGCGCTCAATCTCAGGAAAAATGATGAAATCGCAGTTCGAGGTTTCACAACACAATTTGTTAAATTCAAAAAATGGTTCAATGAAGCAATTCAAGATGAGGGAAGTATTCGAGCAATCATTAGCCGCAGAGTCTGAAAAAATGGAAGAGTAGATAAAATCTGAAATTTGACATTTTACCAGGGCACACTGGCTCTTCTCTTGGCAGTTTCTTGCATCGGTGTGGCTTTACCCTCCATTTTTGCTCGAACAGCAGTATGAGAGAGAACTGTAGCTACTTCTGCTTGAAATAATTTAGGATCATTCATCAAGAAATATATTTCTTCAGCTACTACGCGAGAGCTCTTTAATTTTTTATCTTGTGCTAGTTTGATTGCTATCAGGGCAAAGGGAAATTTTTCCGGATCTGCCTGGCGAATTTTGGCTTGCATATCAGTATCTACAGGGCCTGGATCAAAAGCAAAAACAAAATGGGAAGAAAAAGGTTTACGCTCCTCGGCAATACAAGCGGTAAAGGCATTTACCCCCGCTTTAGAGGCTGAATAAACTCCTGCACCTGCTATTCCTTCTGCTGCCATCGAAGAAAGATTAACAATGACGCTATCTTTAATCTTTGCTGCATTCATTTTATTTTGTATTATTGTCGTAAGATCCATTAGCCCAGTTAAATTAGTCGCTAAAGTAATTTCTCTCTCTGCGATAGAAACTTCTGTATTAGGCAAAAAAGGCCCTGTGACGGCGGCATTATTGATTAAAAATTCGATAGGGCCAAATTTTTGTTCCGCTTCTTCCACCAATAGCGAAAGTGCTTTTTGATCTCTGATGTCTGCTTTCTTAACAAAGACATTTGGGTATGTTTTAAATGCCGCTTGAGTCGCCAACACCCTTGCATCTGTTGAGCTGAAAGTGGCAACATTAAATCCGTTGTTAGCAAAGATTTCTACTAATGCACGCCCTATTCCTGCTGTACCACCACTGATTAATACAGTTTTTGCACGGGGAGTTTTTGGTAAGCTTGGGGTATACCCTCCGGAAAACAATAATACCCTACTAGAAAGGTTAGGGCTTAAAGCATTACCTCTGGCAGTCTCAGTGGCACTGCCTCGAGAAGCCGCAAGGCTTGTCACATTGCCTGGGGGGGCTGCAGAGGTTGTTTCTCTCGCCTCTTCAGCGCGCAATTCCTCTAACATGGGTCCTTGTGGATTTTTGGGTGGTGCCATGTCATTTTCCCCTAAATTGTTTAAATTTTTACTACCTTCACTTCAACAGAGGTAGATTTATCTTAATTTTAGGGTGAAGCGCAAGTAGGGAATTCCCTAATCCCATTATCTCAAGCCGTTGGAGTGAGAGACGATTTTGAGCGTGTCAGACCCGCCTCAATTAAAATAGTCCCTAATAAGATCAAGGGGGCAGTCACTAGGATTTCCTTGCTTTTATAATCGTTGTCATTGATTGGAGATTAGCTTACTTATGCACTAAAATTAATGGATAAGGACTTTGATACTAGGAAATACATGCTTTTTAGTACGGAAAATACATTGTTCGGAGCTAATCGGAAGTTTTCTGAAGAAATTGCCAGTAAACTTAAAAGAGAAACTATCGATCAAGTAAACACTTATTTAATCACTGGAAAACATCGAAGGAAAGATCTTCCTTTCATGTATTTTAAAATATTTCTGGTGCTGCTATGGGTGTTTTCTTCCTACTACTGCATGGTGTTTACTTCAGGGAGCGTTTATTACAAGCTTGTTATTTCTCTCTTCGTTTCTCTAGCGATACCTTGTATGCTATTTAATGTGACTCATGATGCAACACATTTTTCAATATCTAAACACAACTGGGTCAATAAACTATTTTGTTTTTCAGCGGATTTATTAGGAATTAGTTCAAAGGTTTGGCTTGTTCTTCATCACCGCCATCATCGAAACCCAAACGTATTAGGTTTGGATTCCGATTTAGAGCAAGGCGCCTTATTAAGATTGACTCCGCAACAAAAATGGTTTTGGTTTCACAAATATCAGGTTTTCTATGTGTGGTTATTATTCCCTTTTAATTTAATTCGCAGAAATTTAATTAAGGATTTTTCTTGTTTGAAAAATCTTCTTCAGGAAGACAAAAAAGTCATTACTAAAAGAGATTTGATTAACATTTTTGCTGGAAAAGCTATATTTTCGGGGCTTGTTTTTATTTTGCCATTATGTTACTACTCTATCCCTGAGGTGCTGTTTTTTTATTTTACCATCTTTGGGGTTTCGGGATTTATTATTTCTGTTATCCTTATCGTGGCGCATGTTAACGATAAAACTGTGTTTCCAATAGTGCTAGAAAAAAATGGATATAATAGTGATTTTATTTTTCAAATAGAAACATCTGTTGATTTTTCGAAAAACAATCGCATTCTTAGCTGGTATGTAGGAGGGTTAAACTTTCAAACTGAGCATCATTTGTTCCCACATGTCTGCCACCTTCATTATCCTGCTTTTTCAAAGATTGTTGAAAAAAACTGTCAGAAATTTAATGTAGACTATCAAGCTAACGCTACGCTTTATGAGGCAGTTAAATCATTTTCTCGTTGGCTAAATATACTAGGGAAACCTAACTTCAATCCTAACTATTTAAGATAGCATCTTCGTTCTAATATGCTGTATATTCTTAACGGGTTAGTTTTATAGGCAGTCATCATGGACGAAATGATTCAGGCATATCTTGAGAAGCTCTATGGCTCTTATCAAGCTGATATTCGGCAATGTTTGTTCTCTCAGTCCAATGAGATCTATGGCGAACTATATTATTACAGCGTTAAAAAATTACTAAAATATTTAAAAATAACCTCAGAAGATCGCTTTTTAGACATAGGATCTGGTTTAGCAAGGCTAATCTTTCAAGTGTTTCTAACGACAAACGCTGCCTCAGTTTCGGGGATTGAAATAAATGCTGCCAGGCATTCTATTGCCGATAGGATAAAAGAAAAAATAGAAGAGAAACTGCCAGAACTTTTTGTTGGCAAGAAATCATTAGAATTAATCATGGGTGATTTTTTAAACCATTTTTTTGATAGTATTAGTGTTATTTATGTGTGTTCTACTGTTTTTTCATTTGAGTTACTGCAAGCAATCGGGCAGAAAATTAATGAGATGGAAACGGTGCGTCGTGTGGCCTCAATGCGAAAAATGCCTGATTTAACGCGCTTTGCGCTCGTCAAGAAAATCTATCTGCAAGGCACTTGGGATCGAACTGTTTGTTACTTATATGTTAGGGTAATGTAATGGATCAAAAGGCCTATTTACAACGAAAAATGCCAGAGTTATCGATTTTGCCTCGAAATCGGTATTTATATCACTACTATTGGATAAGCACTAAACGATTTATTTTACAGACTGTTCTCATTGCTATTTTCCAATATATAACGACTATGAGTATGCCGTTTTCGGCACCTGAATTACCTGCTTATCCTCCTATTGGCTTGGCGTTTTCTTTTTTCTATTTATTAGGGAGATCTGCTTTTTGGGGAATTTTACTGGGTGGGTTTTCTGCTTATTTATTAAAAGGTTTATCATTATTTTCAACCGGTTTATATCTAACCGCAGATATAGGGTCAGGGTTTTTGGCGGCCGTTCTATGCCAAAAAATACTGACTGCCGATATTCGAACCTTTACTAATCTCCGTGAATTTTTCAGATTCATTAAGGCTAATGCCTTTGTGACGGCGGTTTTTTCAAGTACGCTTAGGATGACAGCGTTTCTGTTAAGCCAGCAGGATTATATAAATATTAAGTTATTATTGTTTTATTATATTGATTTATGGCTGGCTGATTTAAATGGTATCTTGGTTGTATCGGGGTTATTATTGTCTTGGGCTTATGTTCCCTTTAGTCGAGAAGAAATTTTAAAAAAACCAATCGAGAGAATACCTTTGGTTGCATTAGCGGTTTGTCTGTTTTTTTCTTTGTTTTTATTTAAAAAAATCATTTTTTTGTATTTTATTTTGGCCTTTATGCTGGGTTCTATTGTTTGTTTTCGCCAGTATGGTTATCTCGCTGCTACCGTATTATTGTTTATCAACGGCACTTTTTATTTGGCATATTTTATTGGGTTTAAATCATATTATGTTCAAGCTTATGGGCTTCCATGGTATACACTAGCACCTGTTATCTTGCTGCTATTTATGATCGGCATACTAGCTAAATCGCAGATGGTATCAATACATTCAGCATAGGAGGACTGGTTAAATATGGAGGAAATCTCTATCTTGCTAAAACCGGACATTTCTAAGTTGCCGCTACAAATAGGAAACATGGCGAAACAAACTCGAAATAACCTGTCTAAATAGTATAGAAAGTCTGTGGAATAGTGATATTTCAGCGAGGGTTTGTGTATGAACAGCAGCAGAGGTTTTTCACTCATTGAATTAATGATAACTGTTAGTATTATAGGGATATTGGCTGCGATTGCAGTGCCTTCTTATCAAACATACGTGAATAAAGCAAGAACGGTGGATTTACTAACGACATCTCGTATGGGAGAAATGATGGTAACCGAGTATATTCAATCAACTGGGGCGACAGATTGCACGGCGATGCCGGGACAGAACGCTACTGATATGCCAATTTCGGCAGGTTCACCTAATACTGGTGATGCCTATATTGATACAAAAAATACGGACGGTTTTGGCCCTTGTTCGGTTGTTGTCATTAGTACTCCAGCACTGTCTAATCCGGGTCAATATTTTACGTATAGAGTCCTGCAACTGTATTCAATTCCGACTTTTAATACAGATGGTAGTCTTACATGGGTAACCTATTCAAATGGTTCTCCAGCAGCGCCCGCTAACATCCAACCCTACACCGGATCTGGTGGTCAGACAATGATAGAATAGTCGGCAGTTGGTTTGACTATTTACTCAGGTGTTTTGCGAAAAAAATCTAGAATTTCTTGTCTTGTTCTCACTTGAGGATTTTCTCCATCTCGCCGTTCGGCATCGATTGCATTTTCTCTCATCCAGGTTAGTGCAACATTTGATGTGGAAGCGCGTGGTTGAGGTGCGCTTTGAGCGGTAATTCTTGTCATGCCCAACGTGCCTTCTGATCGGTTCTGGCGAGGAACAGCAGAACCTGATCTTGTTGCTAAGACAGGTGTTGTATCATCAGCGAGATAGGGATCTATTGCGTCATCGACAAAATAAGGTTCTGAGCTATTTTGCGATTGAATATCTTGTTGATGGCTAGGGCCAGCATGATTTAGTAATAGAAATGTAGAAGGTTGTGGAAAAGGAGAAGGTTGAGGACGACTTGTCATGCCCAACCGTCTTTTTTTAGGTGCTGGAGCGTTTGGGGTTAGTTCATGCTCATATTGTTGCAATAATTGCGCTAATTCAGCATGCCCATTTTCCGTAGCCAGTTGTTTAGGTGTTGACGATTCAAGAGAATTCAACTGATATAAAGGCTGAAATAACAGGATCACTTTTTGTTCGTGATTCAGTTGCGTCCACATCCACCGAATATTATCGATCCTTCCTTGGCGAGCAGCATAATGAAAGGCTGTTTTTCCAGCGGGATCAATATACGCTAAATCAATGCTAATTTCTTTTAAAAAAATCAACATATCTGGAGTGGTTAATTCAGCAGCGAGAAAAAGAGGAACACCACTTATACCGCCATCGAAGCAAGGATCAATCGTGTCGCTGAATAGAGCTTCAGTCGGCCAATTGGGATGAGCAAATAAATCGACTGCTGTGTGGATGTCTTGTGCGCCTTGTATATCATTATTTTTGATGTGGGTTATAAATAAGCTCATGTTTTTTAAAGTATGTAATACCTCGAATACAGCGACAATATTATCTTTATGTTTTTTATTTGTTGGGTCTTCCGGTTTTGCATTCATTAAAGCCGTGAAAGTACTCTCATGAATTGCTTCACCATTTCGGTATAAAATATGGATGATTTCAATAATGGTTTTGCAGGTTTCAGATGATTTTAGGCTTTTATTCACTAATCGGCATAAAAGAGAACCGAAACCATTGGCGGACTCGATGCTTGCGCCATGTCTGAATAACGTTCGAATGGTTTCTTGGTGCGCTGAAGTTAATTTTTCAGGAGAAAGGGCAATGTGTAAAAAATTAGGTGGAAAATTATTTAATGCATTGCTAGGTGGAATGACTTCATTTAAATCGCAAGGTTCTCTTTTTAAATAAAGTTCCACGAATTCGTATCGACCTTGGTGGACTGCATTGACCAGTAAGCTTGGCATAATTTTTTCCGTTATATTTATGTTTAAAAAAGAAAGTTGATTATATTTTTTTTAAGATAAAATGTAAATTAATTTAGTAATATTTTTTGTTTTTATCTCTCTTTGTTGAAGGGAATCTAAACTGTGTATATTCACGCACTTTTTCATCAAAGGTCTTTCTTTTTGTGCAGTATCACCTATAATGGGCGCTGGCAATAAAAAGAGGATAAAGGAACGTGGTGGCACCAGAAAAATTAATGACCTTCCAGTTTAATGGGGAAAACAAAAGTAGCAATATGTTTGCACGCACGCATATGGATTATATGAGCCGGGGTTTAGGTCGTTCTGAGGTAGAAGTCTTTGATGCCTTGCTTGCCAGAATTAGCCGTGAAAACCCCCAGCTGGATACGCTAAATTTAGGGCACAACAGCTTAACGGATGTATTTGTCGATAGTATCATTCAACATCTTATTAGCAATCCTGTGCTCAAGATGAAAAAGTTAGACTTAGGCAATAATTTATTGACTGATGTTGGGGTGGAAAAAATACTAGTAGCGATTGAAGCAAGAGCAGATTCGTCTTTTACTCAACTTTTCCTCAGAGGAAATCGTGGGGTAAGTTTTGCACTGATCCAGAGGGTAGAGGCGATGATGGCTAACAATGCCAGACGCTTAGAAGAAAAACCACGGGGGCGATAGTAGAATTTTTTTAGCCAAGCGATCATTTTTATTGGTAGAATGATGATATCTAATCGTCTAAAGGGAGAATCGGCATGCTTAAAAGTTTTATAGTTGGCGAGTTAACAACAATGTTTGGATGCACCGAAGAAACCTTGTTGGCTGTCACCAAAAAGGCTTTTACTTATATAGGGATATATTGTGGCGTGATGCTGTTAACTTTTTTAATCGCATTAAGTCATTTTTATATTTTGGGGGCAGTAGCAGGTCTTTTATTCACGATAGAAATCGTCGTTTTATCTACAGTACTTAGTTTTTTCGTTTTTCTAGCTTTCATGTACTACGGGGCATATTTTGCGGCTAAAGGATGGAAGAGGTAATTAGTTGTTAACCTAAATATAAACAAGTATTGACTTCCCTTGGTTAGGATTGATAAAATCCCAACCCCTATGAAAACTTTACCGAAAACACTATATTCTTTTACGTGGTATTTCATTAAGCCACAGTGGGGACGTTTTTTCATCCTCATGTGTACCATGTTCGGATGGTCTATCCAAGAAGCCGTTTATCCTTATTTTATCAAATTAATCGTCGATACAGTCACGCAATATTCTGCGGATAAGGGCATGGTTCTTGCGGCTATTACACCTATTTTAATCATTTTTGTGACCCTATGGCTATCCATAGAAATTAGTTTTCGAATCTACGACTTTTTATCAGCTAAAGTCTTTCCGGCTTTTCGGGCGGATGTGCGTATGGCGCTTGTCCAGTATGCGACTAAACATTCGTATCAATATTATTCCGACAACTTTGCAGGCAGTATCGCCAGTAAAATTTCCCGATTGCCAGAAGCCTTAGAAAAGATAGTGAGTATTATTTTTACGCTGATTTTACCCGTGATCCTCGCCTTTGTGATTAATATATTTTTATTATATCAAGCGAAACCTTTGTTTAGCTTTGTCATGGGAGGATGGTTTACAGTCCACTGTTCAATCACTTACTTTTTTACCCGAAAATGTGCAGTTTATTCTGCCGATCATTCTGCGAGTGTCACCACACTCAATGGAAAAATTGTCGATATATTAACCAATATGGTGAATGTTCGTTTATTTGCCCATCGTCGTTTTGAAAGACATTATTTAGCAGGATTTCAAGGGATAGAAGCTAAGAAAGCGCAGCATTTAATGCGGTATAACGCCTGGATGAAGCTTTGGCTTGGGCTTGCTAGTCAAAGCTTTGCTTTTTCGATGATTGGCGGGGGTATTTATGCCTGGCAACAGGATTTAATTACGGTGGGCGAATTAACCCTGGTTTTATCGTCGATGAATTTAATGGGTTTAGCCTGGTTTATGGGTATGCATTTAATTGAAGTTTACGAAGGGGTAGGAACTTGTCAGGAAGCCTTAAGTATTGTGCGAAGGCCCTTAGAAATAGTAGATACAGTAGATGCAAAGCCCGTCGTGATCACTCGAGGAGAGATTCGGTTTGAAGAAGTGAGCTTCCATTTTAGTGAATCTAGAAAACTTTTTCGCAATAAAACGATTACCATTCATTCTGGGGAAAAAGTAGGCCTAGTGGGTTTCTCAGGGTCTGGAAAAACGACCTTTGTGAATTTAATTTTGCGTTATTTTGAGCTGGAAAGTGGGCGAATTCTCATTGATGATCAAGATATAAAAACAGTCACTCAAGATTCGTTACGAAGCCAAATTGCTTTAATTCCGCAAGACACGAGTTTATTTCATCGAAGCTTACTCGATAATATTCGATATGGTAGGTTGGATGCGACGGATGAAGCAGTCATTGAGGCTTCAAAAAAAGCGCATTGCCATGAATTTATTCAACAACTAGAGACGCAATATCAAACCTTGGTGGGTGAACGCGGCATTAAATTATCGGGTGGGCAAAGACAGCGTATTGCGATTGCCAGAGCTATCTTGAAAAACGCCCCTATTTTAATCTTAGATGAAGCGACTTCGGCTTTAGATTCTGTCACCGAAAAATATATTCAAGAGAGTTTGAAAGCGTTGATGGATAACCGTACCACTATTGTCATTGCACATCGATTATCTACTTTAGCCAATATGAGCCGTATCTTAGTGTTCGATAATGGTGCCATTGTCGAAGATGGGAAACATGAAGATTTGCTGAAAAAACAGGGGCACTATGCACATCTCTGGCAAATGCAAACCAGTGGATTTTTACCAGAAACCCCCACTTCCTAAATAATACTACTATGCGTATTAAATTGACTTGATTCTGATTCTGAAGTTCTTTTGATAGTGGTAATAAATTGCGCTCTTCTTTGCTGAGACGCACTGCTATCTGGAATAGTATCTAAGAGCGCTAATAAATTATCTAAATTAGGGCCGAATTGATGGGTCACTAAAATTAAATCATTGCCAGCTTCTTGTGCCTTGTTAATACGAGTAGACAGATCGCCAATATCCGCTCCTGTCATTGATAAACAATCACTCATAATCAGTCCGTTAAAGTGATAGTCGTTTCGTAAAATATCTATCCATTTTTTAGAAAATCCTGCGACGTAATCAGGATCCACTGCAGGATATTTCACATGATTAGTCATCACAGCCAAATTTAAATCTTGATTGACTAAGGTTTTGAAAGGAAAAAGATCGGCCTCTAATGCTTCTCGGGGACGGGCATCTTCAGGAACAGTAATATGTGAGTCAAGTTCGCAGGAACCGTGTCCTGGGTAGTGTTTTAAAACGCCTGGCATGCCGGCGGCATTCATGCCTTGAATAAAAGCCTTTGCTATCTTGGCGACGATTTCAGGATTTTGATGAAAGGCACGATCAAAGCGGCCGATGACATTGCTGGGACCATCTAGATCGACCACGGGTGCTAAGGCGAGATCAATCCCAGAGGCTAGTAACTCGCTGGCTAAAATTTGAGCTTGCTCATATGCTTCTTTAAATGCGCTGGCTTCTCCGTCTGCATCATATTGTTGCCCGAAGGTTTTAGCAGCTGGTAGTCGGGTAAACCCTGGTTCGAAACGCCAAATCTTCCCGCCCTCATGATCGACCATGATAATTAAGTCAGGGTTAATCTCACGAATACTGGCGACCAGTGCTTTCAGCGCTTCTTTTGGATTTTCGCTTCTACTATCCCAATTTTCTTTAAACAGGGCAACACCGCCCACGGTAGGATGCGCTAGCAGTATTTTTTCTTTAGGCGAGAGCCTTGTTCCTTCCAAACTCACCGTTAAAATACCAATAGCCATTTAACACCCCGCACAAAACAATTGATTGAAGAGCAAAGAATAACAGATGATAAAAGCCTGGGAAAATTTTGTTAATATCATGGCAGCTAACTTAAAATTAGGATGGTAGAGCGAAGATGAAAGGGCGCCACACGACTTTAGATAAACATTTAAAAAATAATATTCGATGGATTGAGAAACTGTCGGGCGTGAGTAAAGTGATTTTGGGTATTTCGGAGGCTTGTCGTCATAAATATCCCCCGGGGCATATTCGCTTTAAAATGAACGTCGAGGGGGGCATTAAAGTCACGGGTTATTCTGGAAAGGGTGTGACGGATATTTTTATCAGAATCGATCCTACTTTACTGACCGAAGAAATTAAGTTAAAAATAGCAGAGAGATTTAAATTATCGGAGTCGTGAAATGCTGTCAAATATGATCAAAGAACTCAATCTATTTTTAGATCAAAGCCAAGTGGTTATTATCCCTTGGTTGTTGGCAATAGCAGCCTTATGGATTTTTAGTGTGATTAATTGGATCACTGGTTCTTATTTTAATGTTTTAGGGATTTATCCTAGACATTTTTGGGGATTAGTTGGCATTCTTTTTTCGCCTTTTCTGCACCAAAATTTTAATCATTTATTTTTTAATACTATTCCTTTATTTGCTTTAGGATTAGTTCTGCTTTCTTTTGGAATGGGGTTATTTGCGTGGGTGAGCCTTTGCGTTATCCTCGTTGGGGGAGGATTAGTCTGGTTATTTGGCAGACGTGCTTTGCACATTGGTGCCAGTGGCTTGGTGTCAGGGTATTTTGGATTCATTGTTGTTGCGGCTTACTTTCAACCGAGTGTTACGACTATTGTTGCGGCAGGCGTTGTACTTTACTATTTTGGCGGAATATTTTTTGGGATCTTTCCAAAAGAAGAAAAGGTTTCTTGGGAAAGCCATTTGTATGGGTTTTTAAGTGGCGTGATGAGCGCTGCTGTTTTGCATGAGCCGTCTTGTGCTCGTTTTATAGCGACTCATCTGCCATGGACACTCCATCAATAAAAAGAGTGACATCGTACACAATATCCGACTGGGTGGTGGGGACAGTACTATTTTGTAAAGGTTTGGCCGTATAGGTAAGCGTTTTAAATGTTTCGTCATACTGTGGATTACTTAATTCCAATAAGAAATTATACTGTTGATGATTCGAAAAAAGACTAAATTTTATTCCGTGAATATCCGCATTGGGCGGATTTCCCTGAAATCCTTTCGCTCCTTTGGTATTCCAGAGGGAAATAAATTTTGTTAAAGGCATTGATTGGCTGGTGCGATTAGGTCTATCGGAGAAATAAGTCACATAAGGGGCAATCCGTTTTAAAGTGAGAGTATAGCTCGAATCATCATTTTTCTTAAAAATAGCTTTTTGTGCTAATTGAATGAAAGAATATTGCGCTGCTTGCTGAGCGGATGGTGCATAACAGACCGACGGATTAGCTTCGCTTAACGATGAGAAAGCGAGAAATAACATCATGGGTAATAGAAATAATTTAGTATCTGATGTTTTCATGTGTTGTCCTTGGTGAAAGGGGATACAATGTGAAGTATAGAACAACTCTTTGTGACTTATAAAACATCAATATTTTGACGCTACTAGATTATTTAAAGGCGCGGGTGATTTTATTGATCAATTGTTGGGTTTGACCATTTTTAAAAGTTCCTCTCGCTAAAGAAAAAGTTTGACTAGTGGTGATAACCACAAAAAATAAAAAGGCGATAAAGAAAAGCCCTGCTTTTAATTGATACCGAAAAATAATCGTACTCGTTGGTAATGCAGAAAGTATATAACGCTGATCTTTCTCTAGACCATTGCACAGGACTATGTTGACAGTTTGGCCGTTAGCTTCGTTTAAATAATCGGATAGCGCTAGATTTTCATCATTAGGTGGCGGGCATTTAGGATCGTAGCTATAAAACATGCCTGTCATCGCTAACGGTTTATAAAGTTCTAAGCGAGATTCTGTGTAGCGATAGCGTCCACTATTGTTCCAGAGCCGTCGCCAGAATGATTTTGGTTGAAGAGTGGGCGTTCGAGTATGGCCACGAAAGGTGGTTGTTTGCAGAGGGAACACTTCAGCATTTCTTGGAAAAACAACGCATTCTCCCGTTTCGTCTCTGAACAGAAAAGGAGCACTAGAAATTTTTGTTTCAATGATCTGCCAGCCGGGTTTGAGATCGGTTTCTTCATTTAAATCAGGATCATATTCTTCAACTTGATAGCAATACCAAGCACAGGGCGTTAGCTTTAGTTTTCCCTTAATCACTGAATCGGGGAGAGGGACTGTATAACCGCTTAATTCGACAAACCCTTGTGCGGCCGATCGTATTTTTGAGATGGGCAGATCTTGCAGGGTTCTCGCGGCTTTTAGAAAATTAAAAGCATAATAAAAACAGAAGCCAGCCACAGCGATAGGTAATACAAGATGAGCAACAGCAAGCCATGGATTCATGTGTTTTTAAGGACAGATAAGGTTAAGCATTAAATTGTTTGTTGACTGAAATATCTTGTGCTTCTTCTTCAGAAATCTTCAGTAAGTCGAAAGCCACAAAATGAAAAGCCCGTGCGACAAAAACGTCTGGAACTTGTTCAATGCGAGTATTGTTAATATTAACGCTGTTGTTATAGAGTTCACGGCGATCGGCGATAGTGTTTTCTAATTCGGAAATGCGATTTTGGAGCTGTTGAAAAGACGCATTCGCTTTAAGATCAGGATAATTTTCACTTAAGGCAAACAATTTTGAAAGACCTAGCTTAAGAGAGGTTTCTGCTTGCGAGAGCGCTGTCAAATCCTTTGATTCAGTGGCCGAGAGAGCCGACTTTCTGGCGTCTACTACTTTTGTTAAGGTTTCTTGTTCGTAGGCCATATAGGTTTGACACGCATCAATTAATTTAGGGAGTTCGGCATAACGTTGTTTTAAAAGCACATCAATATTGGCCCAATTTTTAGCGACATTATTTTTAAGGGAAATCAGATTGTTATAAATGAGAATGAGATAAAAGACGAACGAAAAAAGTAAAGTGATAACAATAATGCCAGTTAACATTAACATAGGTAAAGCATCCCTCAAGAATTAATTGCCGAGACAATCGCTGACTTGTCCTTCTTTCAATGTTCTCGTAGCGACTTTCTTGGCGCGATGATTGAGCCAGTGATTTACTTTTTCGATTTCTGCCGGAGATTCAGCTGTGTCTGATATTACGCCATAGCATTTAAATCGTTGCTTTAAGGATAAAGCTTCTAGGTCGCCGTTGTTTTTTAGTTTTGCAACATAATTTAATATTGCTTGTGTGTCATCCGACGCTTTCTTAGCCATATCCAGCCACCATCCATAGTATTGAAAGATAACTTGATTGTATGCCACATTCTGTCTTTTGTCACGGATGGTTTGTTATCCTGTTTTCTAAGCATTACACTGGTGGCTGATGACACGAAAGGGATAGAAAGAATGCGTTTGTGTAAGTTTTTTAGCTCAATTTTTCTCATCGGATTCTGTTTAAATGTGGCTTTAGCCGGTGAGCTGAAAGTTGTGGTAAAACTCACCGATATTCAAGCCAAAACGACTGTCGAACAGGCCGGGGATGATGTTTATTTTAATATCACTCAGTATTCGAGCTTAGGAAACTCTAGCCAAAGCCGAGTGCCCATTTATCCAGCGCATTGGCTCTCTCAGCAGCTTTCAAACGTCAAAGAAGTTGCACTCTGGGAAGGTATTTTGAAGCCCTCGGAATCAGTCAAACTGGTGCTTGCGCTGAGCGAACAAGATCCTAAGCCCTGGGATACAGACTACCTGATTGGCGCCGTGACGCTGACTATTAAAAACAAGAAAGGTCGACTCGAACATACCTGGGATATCCCCGTTTTTGAGGAAAAAAATGAAGTTGAAATGCTAAAAAATGATTCTCCTAAGCGGTATGTGTTCAAGGGAGGGCGTTCGAGGTATGATGTAGCCTTTCGGGTAGAACAGCGCTAGTCACATGATGCAAATTGATCCAGCAACTGGTTTGTTATTGAACGTTAGGCACGTTCCTTCGCCAAACTGTAATGATCGCCCATTAGGGACGACTATCGACTTACTGGTGATCCACAATATCAGTCTACCACCGGGTGAATTTGGGCACCCTTATGTTGATGCTTTCTTCACCAATACGTTAGATGAAACGTTACATCCTTATTTTGCGGAAATTGCATCCTTGACAGTGTCTAGCCATTGTTTGATCCGTCGCGACGGTGAAATCGTGCAATATGTTTCTTTTAATAAACGAGCTTGGCATGCTGGAGTTTCTTATTTTGCAGGGCGAGAAAATTGTAACGATTTTTCCATTGGCATTGAATTAGAAGGAACGGATCATATTCCGTATACGAAAGAACAATACCAGGTATTAGCCGAGTTAATGACGACTTTAAAAAATGTTTATCCTAAGATAACGCACGATCGTATCGTTGGACATGAAACAATCGCGCCCACGCGCAAAACTGATCCGGGGCCTGCTTTTGACTGGCCTTTATTAGCAACCTTATTAGTCTGAGAGATGTAGGAATAGCATATGATTGACGATCAAGATCCGATAGAAACAAAAGAATGGTTAGAAGCTTTGGCCTCTGTTTTAGCAGTGGAAGGCGAAAATCGGGTTAAGTTTTTATTAGAACAATTAAACCGTCAAGCCAGCAGTTTGGGTTGTGCAACAGCCGAAAGCTTTAAAACAGCGTATAGAAATACTTTAGCGGTTGCAGACGAAGCAAAAAACCCAGGCGATCCGGTGATGGAAAGACGTGTGCGTGCGTTGATCCGTTGGAATGCGGTGGCGATGGTGATTCGCGCTGGGAAAATAGATCCCGATTTAGGTGGACATATTGGGACTTTTGCTTCATCAGCGACTTTGTATGATGTCGGCTTTAATCATTTTTGGCGAGCGGCTAACGCCGATCAAAATGGTGATTTAATTTATTTTCAAGGACATGCGTCTCCAGGTATGTACGCTCGCTCTTTTTTAGAGGGAGAATTATCTGAAGAGCAGATCACGCATTTTAGACAAGAAGTCGATAAAAAAGGCGTGTCTTCTTATCCTCATCCTTGGTTAATGCCAAACTACTGGCAGTTTCCGACGGTCTCGATGGGACTAGGACCCCTGCAAGCTATTTATCAGGCGCGGTTTATGCGATATCTAGAAGCCCGCGGTTTAGAAAAAAACACTAACCGAAAAGTCTGGTGTTTTTGTGGTGATGGAGAAATGGATGAGCCGGAATCGGTCGGTGCTTTAAGCATTGCAGCCAGAGAACGTTTAGATAATTTGGTATTCGTTATTAACTGTAATTTACAAAGACTCGATGGACCGGTTCGGGGCAATGGGAAGATTATCCAAGAATTAGAATCGGTTTTTAAAGGCGCAGGATGGAATGTGATCAAAGTGGTGTGGGGAAATGCCTGGGATCCGTTGCTGCAGAAAGACGAGAGTGGGTTATTACAAAAGCGCATGGAAGAAGTCGTTGATGGAGAATACCAAAATTATAAAGCGCGGGGTGGTGCCTATACCCGAGAACATTTTTTTGGCCAATACCCAGAGTTGTTGGCCTTAGTTGAAAAATTGAGTGATGAAGATATCTCACGATTAAATCGAGGGGGACATGATCCGCAAAAAGTGTATGCAGCCTATCATGCAGCGGTTAACCATCGTGGGCAGCCCACCGTTATTCTGGCGAAAACCGTTAAAGGTTATGGATTAGGTGAAGCAGGAGAAGCCTTAAATATTGCACACAATGCCAAAAAAATGACCAGCGATCAGTTAAAATTCTTTCGTGATCGCTTTAATATTCCCATTTCAGATGAAGTCGCAACAGAGGCTGCATTCTATCGGCCACCGGTTGAAAGCCCTGAGATCCAATATATGCTTGCGCGTCGGCAAGCCTTAGGGGGCTTTTTGCCTAAGCGACGTTTGCAAGCGGATGAAATCTTAAATATTCCGCCTTTATCAAGTTTAGACGCCTTGTTAAAGAGTACTGGGGATAGAAAAATTTCGACCACTATGGCTTTTGTGCGCCTTTTAACGGCACTTTGTAAAGATAAAGAAATTGGGAAACGCATTGTGCCCATCGTGCCGGATGAAGCGAGAACCTTCGGGATGGAAGGACTCTTTCGGCAATTAGGGATTTACTCTGCGGTTGGCCAGCTCTACGAGCCAGTCGATTCGGATCAAGTCATGTTTTACAAAGAAGCAAAAGACGGACAAATTTTAGAAGAAGGCATTAATGAAGCAGGCGCTTTTTGTTCTTGGTTGGCCGCGGCTACCTCGTATAGTACGCATAATTTGTCTTTGATCCCTTTTTATATTTACTACTCCATGTTTGGGTTTCAGCGCATTGGCGATCTCGCTTGGGCTGCTGGGGATTCTAGAGCGAGAGGATTTTTAATTGGGGGGACAGCCGGGAGAACGACTTTAAATGGAGAAGGATTGCAACATGAAGATGGGCACAGCCATCTCTTAGCCAATACTATTCCGAATTGTGTGTCTTATGATCCTACTTTTTCTTATGAATTAGCGGTGATTGTGCAAGATGGTTTAAGACGGATGTATACCGAACAAGAAAGTGTTTTTTATTATATTACTGTGATGAACGAAAACTACGAACATCCTGATTTGCCTCAGGGTGCTGAAGCAGGGATTATTAAAGGCTTATATTTGTTAAAACCGGCAGATATGGCTAAACAGCGGGTGCAGTTGTTGGGCTGCGGAACGATTTTAAGAGAAGTGATAGAGGCCAGTTATTTATTGCAGCAAGACTTTGATATTAGTGCAGATATCTGGAGTGTCACCAGCTTTAATTTATTAGGTAGAGATTGTTTAGATGTCGAACGATGGAATCGCTTCCATCCGCTCGAGAAACCAAAAGTGGCTTACGTGACGGCTTGTTTAGAAAACACAACGGGTCCTATTATTGCAGCGACTGATTATATGCGCCAATTTGCCGAACAAGTGCGTGCTCATGTGCCGCGCACTTATACGGTTTTGGGAACTGATGGTTTTGGTCGGAGCGATACCCGACAACAATTGCGTCACTTTTTTGAAGTCAATCGATACTATATTGCCGTTGCAGCCTTAAAAGCATTGGCAGACGAAGGGCATATTCCCAAAGAGCAGGTGCTGCAGGCAATGCAACGCTATCAATTGGATCCCAATAAGCCAAACCCGCTGACTGTCTAGAGGATACGTTATGTTAAAAGAAGTTTTAGTTCCTGATATTGGATCTTATAAAGATGTCGAAATTATCGAAATCGCGGTGTCTGTTGGCGATACAGTCGAAAAAGAATCAGCACTGATTACTTTAGAAACAGAGAAAGCGGCTTTAGAAGTTCCTTGTCCTTTTGCGGGTGTGATTAAAGAAATGCGCCTTAAAGTAGGCGATAAAGTGTCTGAGGGTAGTTTAATTTTAATCCTCGACGTCACTGATGAAAAAACATCAGTTGAACCTAAAAAAGAAGCAGAAAAAAAAGAAATTAAACCAGAAGCAAAAAAAGAAGTGGTGGTTGAAAAAAGCGAACCGCGATTAGAGAACACGAGTGGTGTAACACATGCAGGCCCTGGGGTACGACGTTTTGCACGAGAATTAGGGGTTGATTTATTTCGGGTGAAAGGCACTGGCCGTAAAGCTAGAATTGTCAAAGGCGATATTCAAGCCTATGTAAAGGCAGCTTTAAGTCGTCAGCAAAGCGGTACCTCAGATTCAAACTTTAACGTATTACCTTGGCCAGAGACTGATTTTACAAAATTTGGGCTGATTGAAAGAAAGCCGTTATCTCGCATTAAAAAACTGTCTGGCGCTTATCTGCATCGTAATTGGGTGATGGTGCCGCATGTGACACAGTTTGATGAAGCAGATATGACAGCACTAGAAGCTTTTCGAAAAGAACAGCAAGCAGCGGGTATTGAACAAGGTGTTAAATTAACCCCCTTAGTTTTTATTATGAAAGCCGTAGTAGCGGCCTTAAAAGAATTTCCAAATTTTAATGCTTCTTTCGATCCCAAAGCTGCTGAATTAGTGTTAAAAAAATATTATCATATTGGTGTTGCAGTCGACACACCGGGCGGATTAGTAGTACCCGTGGTCAAAGAAGTCGATCAAAAAAGCATCTTCCAACTGGCTAAAGAATTAGCAGATATTAGCTTAAAAGCCCGGGAAGGGCGTTTATCGAACGATGAAATGCAGGGTAGCTCTTTTACTATCTCTAGCTTAGGGGGTATTGGGGGCACTGCTTTTACGCCGATTATTAATGTCCCAGATGTGGCTATTTTAGGGGTGTCTAAGGCGCAAATAAAACCGGTGTTCGATACTGAAATGCAAGCTTTTAAGCCCTGCCTCAAATTACCTTTATCTTTGTCATACGATCATCGGGTGATTGATGGTGCAGAAGGGGCTAGGTTTATCACCTTGTTAGCGAAAAAAATATCAGAAATTAGACTATTGTTATTGTAAAAATGGAGCATCACATGACAACCGATATGCAAACTGAAGTCGTGGTATTAGGCGCAGGCCCTGGTGGATACACGGCAGCTTTTCGGGCAGCAGATTTAGGCAAAAAAGTGATCCTCGTCGAACGCGATGAAAACTTAGGTGGGGTTTGTTTAAATGTCGGTTGTATTCCGTCTAAAGCTTTATTGCATGCGGCAAAAGTGTTAGAGGAAGCAAAATCTTTTAGTGAATATGGTATTCAATTTGGATCACCTGTGATTGATCTCGATCAATTAAGAAGTTGGAAAGAAGGGATCATTAATCGTCTCACAGGTGGCTTAAAGGCCTTAGCAAAACAAAGAAAAATAACCGTGATCGAAGGGGAAGGATCTTTCAGTACTCCGACAACGCTTTTGGTTAAAACAAAAGCAGGCGAACAAACGCTTAACTTTGAACAAGCGGTTATCGCAGTCGGATCAAGACCGGTTGCCTTGCCGTTTTTACCCAAAGATCCTCGCGTGATTGATTCAACCGGCGCCTTAGCCTTAGCCGAAATTCCTAAACGCTTACTGATCATGGGTGGTGGCATTATTGGCATGGAAATGGCAGCAGTCTATGATGCCTTAGGATCGGAAGTCACGGTCGTTGAATTAATGGACACTTTATTAGCTGGGGCTGATAAAGATCTGGTCGCCCCTTTACATAAACGAGTGCAGAAAAAATATAAAAATATCTTATTAGGCATTAAAGTTGTCGCAGTCGAGGCCAAACCAGATGGTCTCTGGGTCAGCTTTGAAGGAAAAAATGCACCGACTGAACCACAGTGCTTTGATTATTTGTTATCTGCCGTGGGTCGTTTACCCAATGGTAAATTAATTAACGCTGAAAAAGCGGGCGTGTTTATCGATGAGCGCGGGTTTATTCCTAGCGACAAACAACAACGCACTAATGTTTCGCATATTTTTGCGATTGGCGACGTCACTTCCAATCCGATGTTGGCCCATAAAGCGATCCCACAAGGCCGAGTAGCGGCCGAAGTTATTGCTGGAAAAAAACATTTTTTTGATCCGCTTTGCATTCCTTCAGTTGCATATACCGATCCAGAAGTGGCTTGGGTAGGTTTGACTGAATCGGAAGCGAAAACCAATCAAGTGGCTTATGAAAAAGGTGTTTTTCCTTGGATGGCGAGTGGACGCTCTTTAAGTTTGGGACGTGATGAAGGTTTAACGAAAGTTATTTTCGATAAAGAAACGCATCGAATATTAGGGGCCGGCATTGTGGGGCCCAATGCAGGGGATTTAATTGCAGAAGTGGCATTAGCTATTGAGATGGGCTGTGAAGCGGAGGATATTGCATTGACCATTCATGCGCATCCAACACTCTCAGAAACTATTGCGTTGGCGACAGAAGTTTTTGAAGGAACCGTGACGGATCTCTACCTCCCTAAAAAATAGCTATACAAGTGGTATAGCTATTTTATTTCTGGGATATGCCTAAAATCCCCTCATCCGGCGCTACGCGCCACCTTCTCCCACAACGGGAGAAGGTAACGAAATCTTAGAATCTCCTGGTAAAACTTTAAGACGTCTTTTAAAATCTTTAGAAAATAAATATGATTCAGCGTATTAGCAATATGCGATCGTCTACCTTCTCCCGTTGTGGGAGAAGGTGGCGCGTAGCGCCGGATGAGGGAGTTGAGGAGAACAGCGGTCTACTTTTACAGATTGCCCCTTCATAGAGGTAGATATTAGATTTCATTATTTATATAATGGGGGGAATTCAGTAAGGATACCTCTGTATGAAACAACAGGCTAAAAGTTTCCAGGTTTTTTCTCTTGCTAAGTTGTCTCCCCAGCATTTGAAAGAAGTGAAGCACCTCGCAGCTCTTTGTAAGAGAGTAGATGGTTTTGATCCTGTCTTCTATTGGAATACGATTGAAAATAGACGTAACCCTGGGATCCATGAATTTCTTTGTTACTCCCTCGATTCGACTTTGGTCGGATATTTAGCGATCTATCACTTTGAAGAGCAAGAAGTAGAAGTGACATTAGTCGTTCATCCCGATTACCGTGCACACAATATTCAGGGTCGGTTATTTGAAAAATTAAAACAAGCCGTTGCAGAATCGCCGATCGATATCAGCCGCTATGTTTTTACCTGTAACCAGGAAAACACCTTGCTAAAAGAATTCTTGAAAACCGAATCAGCCCATTGCGCTGGAGTGACACGAAAGCTAGCCCTAACAGCACGTCATTATGAAAAACTAAAAATAGCATACGAAATAGCTGGTGGTGAGCTATTACCGGTTGTTTTAACATTGGCCGAAAAAAATCATATTCCAGCCTTGGCAAAACTAGGTGCTAGATGCTTTGGCGTTGCCATGGCAGACTATCAGTATTATTTAGAACAGGCCTTATCAGATCCGAGTAAACGCATCATCGTGATGCGATACCAAGAAAAAGTGATTGGAAAAGTCCACGCGCATTTAGATAAACGAAAAGCTTTTTTATATGATCTTTGTGTGGATCCTGCTTTTCAAAACCAAGGATTAGGTGGCACTTTATTGTGCAGAGCTTTACAAATGCTATTTGATGAAAAAATGACGCAAGCGATTGTCGATGTTTCGCATGACTCAACACTGACTTGGTATGAAAAATTTAAATTTAAGTGCACAACAACCTATGAGCATTGGAAACTACCGGTTTTTGTAGCTCCCTTAAAACAAAGAGAAAAAAATTTAGACGAGCTCTTATTGAATTTCCAATGCTCTCAAGTTCAAGATCAATTGGCGCAAGTCGTTTCTAGACATTAACGTGGATCAGAGCGTCATTCGTTTACCCCTTGATTTCTTAGCTATCAGTACTTTTATCGCTTATTTAGGGGTCGTCATGATAGTGGGCCTTGTTGCCTACTTTCTCACGCGGAATTTATCAGATTATGTCTTAGGGGGACGAAAGCTAAGCGGCGCGGTTGCAGCCTTAAGCGCGGGGGCCTCGGACATGAGCTCTTGGTTGTTGATGGGATTACCTGGCGTTATTTATGCCGTTGGTTTTCGTCAAATTTGGGTGTCGTTAGGCTTAACCATTGGCGCCTATTTATGTTGGCGGTTACTGGCTAAGCGGCTTCGCATTTATTCAGAAGTCGCCAACGATTCGGTTACACTTCCTGCCTATCTTGATAATCGTTTCCAAGATACTTCTAAAATCATTCGCCTTATCGCCGCTTTTGCAACACTCGTCTTTTTTATTTTTTATGTTGCATCAGGCCTTTATGCGGGCGGGATATTGCTTAGCTTAACTTTTCACTTAGACTATACAGAAGCACTTTGGCTAGGTGCTGCAATTGTGATGTTGTATACCTCTTTTGGGGGATTTTTAGCCGTTAGCTGGACTGATTTTTTTCAAGGAAACTTGATGCTGATCTGTCTGCTATTAGTGCCTTTTTTGGCGATCCAGAATATCGGCGGATGGGAAGTCGGTCTGCAAAAAATTCTAACAACACGGCCTGGTTATTTTTCTCTCAGTGAAGGATTAAGCTTTTGGAAATTGATAAGCCTGCTCTCTTGGGGCTTAGGGTATTTTGGTATGCCGCATATTTTAGTACGATTTATGGCAGTTAAAACGGTCAAGGAAATCCCATTGGCCCGTCGCGTTTGTATTAGTTGGATGACGTTGTCGTTAGTGGGTGCTATTTTAGTCGGTTTGGTGGGTGCCATTCATTTTTCTGAAGCGCCATTAGCGAATCAAGAAACCGTGTTCATGCAATTGGCAGAAGAAGTATTGTCTCCCTGGATGATGGGGATTATATTAGCGGCGATCTTATCCTCTAGCATGTGCGCGATCGATTCCCAGCTGTTAGCAGCCTCTAGCGCGTTGGTGGAAGATTTTTATCGTTCATTATTTCGCCGACAGGCCTCCCAGCGAGAATTACTCTGGGTGGGACGTTTAACCGTCGTTTTCATTGCGCTCACTGCGTTATATATTGCCAAAAAACCTAGTCAAAGCATTATGGATCTAGTCGCCTTTGCTTGGGCAGGGTTAGGTGGCACCTTTAGTGCCACAATGGTCTTGTCTTTGTATTGGCGACGAACCACGCGTCGTGGCGTGATAGCCGGTATGCTGGTGGGTGCCTCAACCGTTATTCTTTGGCGTATAGTAGGTTTCAGTGAGTTGATCTATGAACTATTGCCAGCAGTGGTTTTTTCTTATGTTGCGATTATCACGACTAGCTTGCTTGATGAAAAACCGAGCTTAGCTATTCTAAAAACGTTCGACAACGTCTACCAACTTTCTACTGAAAGTTAGGAAAATTAAGGGACAATGTTTCTTTGGCATCGTCTGCTAACGACTGCATGCCTAAGGCACGGTACGCAGTCACCAGAGAATCTAAGGCGTAGGGTACCACAGGGGTGTGCTCAAAGTGTTTAAGAATATAATTTGCACGATTCGCTGCAGAAAGATAAGCCCCTCGTTTCAGATAATATTGCACCACGCTTAATTCGTAATTGGCTAATTGATTACGCAAGAAAATCATGCGTTTTTTAGCATCCGGGGCATAAGTGCTGTTGGGAAAACGATCAATCAATTCTTTAAAAGTGTCGAATGATTCCTGTGCCTCAGAAGGATCACGCAAATTTCTAGCCAGTGGTAAATACCGAAAACTGAACGTATAGTTTTGTTCAAAAGTCACCAGCCCTTTGAGATAATAGGCATAATCGACTTGGGAATGATAAGGATTGAGGCGAATAAAACGATCGGCCGTCGAAATCGCGAGCAATGCTTCACTATGTTTAAAATAAGCGTTAATTAAACCGAGTTCAGCTCGATCAGAAAATTCACCATAAGGAAAGCGTGCTTCTAGGGCTTCAAAATCTTTGACCGCCTGACCATAGCTTTCTTTTTTCATGTTTTTTTCAGCCGCGCTATAAATCTCGGCAGCAGACATTCCTTTATAAGGATCTTTATTAGATTTGCATCCGCAGAACAGTAAAGAGCCTCCACAGACGATGACAACAATAAGCGCACGAAAATTAATCAAAGGAACCTCATAGAACTAGCAAGTTATGAATTTGGCTTTAGTCTACATCAGGATAGCTTTTGTGGCAATTCGTGTACTCTTTATGAGAGGGACTCTCATCCGGCGCTAACTAGCGAATATTATATGCTAGTTATATTTCTTATCCTGCTTTAATCTTTCCATCACCACGCCTCGAGATATGGTAAAATCCTGGCATGATAAATCAGACAAAACAATACACCCTAACAGCCACCGTCACAGACGAACAGGCTGGCAAAAGATTTGATCAGGCACTAGCGATACTATTTCCTGAGCATTCCCGTTCTCGCTTGAAAAAGTGGATCGATAGAAACCAGGTGACGGTAAACGACGGCTTTCGACGCCCGCGCGATCGGGTTGAGATCGGCGATGTGGTGAGCATTAATGCCGAAGAAACGATCGTTGCCGATTGGGGGGCAGAAGCACTGCCATTAGAAATTATTTATGAAGACGATCATATTTTAGTGATTAATAAATCGGCTAATTGGGTGACGCACCCTGGCGCTGGAAATTGGAGTGGGACGGTTGTCAATGCGCTGTTGCATTATTATCCGGCTCTCGAAAATATTCCACGTGCAGGTATTGTGCACCGGCTCGATAAAGACACCACGGGTATTTTGATTGTGGCTAAAACATTAGAAGCACAGACAAAATTAGTCCAGCAATTACAGTCAAGAACGGTTAAAAGAAGTTATGAAGCGGTTGTGTGTGGGGTAGTATTATCAGGCAGTACGATCGATGCGCCTATTGGACGTCATCCACAAGAACGCGTCAAAATGGCAGTGGTAGAGTCTGGAAAAACAGCGATAACACATTATCGGGTCTTGAAAAAATTTATGGCACATACGCACTTAAAAGTAGAATTAGAAACAGGGCGTACGCATCAAATTAGAGTACATCTCTCGCATATTCATTATCCGATTGTGGGCGATAAAGTGTATGGGGGGCGTTTACGGTTGCCACCCAATTCAACCGAATCGTTAAGACAGATGTTGCAAAATTTTCCGCGACAAGCTTTGCATGCTAAAGCATTGGCTTTAACACATCCTATATCGGGTGAAGAAGTGAGTTGGGAAGTTCCCATTCCGGCTGATATCCAAGCATTGCTGGCAGCATTAGAGAAAGGTTAAAGATAAAGTAAACGAGGAAAAATATTCATGAAAGTCAGTGAACGGTGGCTTAGAACGTTTGTTAATCCCCCTGTCATGATCGCTGAGTTGGCAGAACAATTAACGCAGGCGAGTATTGAGGTCGATAGCCTGGAGATGATCAATCCAGAAAAACCTGAAGGGGTTTTTACCTTTAAAATTCCGCCCAATCGCGGAGATTGCCTTAGCATCGAAGGGATTGCGCGCGAAGTCTCTGTTTTGAATAACCTTTCCTATCAATCAAAATCATTAGCCGCTGTCACCCCAACGCTCACTGAAACAGTTAGGGTTGACATTAAAGAGCCTGCTTTGTGTCCTCGTTATTTTAGCTGTGTTGTGCGAGGCATTAATAGCACAGTGTCTGCTTCAGATGAAATAAAAGAAAAATTAACACTCGCAGGTTTAAGAAGCGTGAGCCGCGTGGTCGATATTTTAAATTATGTGATGTTAGAGTTAGGACAGCCATTACATGCGTTTGATTTGGCAACATTAAAACCGGAGCTTTGCGTTAGGCACGCAAAAGCCGGCGAAAAAATCGTGCTATTGGTTGACGAAAAAGAAATTCTTTTAACCCCAGATTGTTTGGTGATTGCCGATAATACGGGTCCACAAGCTTTAGCGGGCATTATGGGTGGTTTAGCATCGTCAGTGACCGATAAAACAGAGGCTGTTTTATTAGAAAGCGCTTATTTTTACCCGGTAGGGGTTAGGCTAACCGCACAACGCCATGGCTTAAAAACAGATGGTTCTTATCGTTTTGAAAGAGGGACAGATCCTCTATTACCAAAGCGGGCATTAGAACGAGTCTTACAATTATTAAGCGAAGATAAAAATGTTCAAATAGGCCCTATTGCGGCGTGTGAAGCCCCCGAATATATTCCAACCAGACCCACTATTGTATTGCGACATTCGAGAATTTTAAGGGTTTTAGGGGTTTCTTTCGCGAGCAAAGACATTCAGGATATTTTACGGCGACTTAATATGGACATACAGGAAACACCAGAAGGCTTTAGCGTGGTGCCTCCTAGTTATCGGCAAGATATCACGATCGAAGAAGATTTAATCGAAGAAATTGGCCGAGTGATTGGCTTACATCATTTAGCGTCCGCGCCTTTAACAGGGGTTATTCCGTATCCCAGCACTACCTCAATCGATCTTAAACACAGAATCAAAACCAGTTTAGCCGATCGCGGCTATAGCGAAGCAATAACCTATAGTTTTATTGATCCGCTTTTTGCTGAAATGTTTAAATTTCCCACACATTCAGCTGTTTTAAAAAACCCTATTAGCCGTGAGATGGCGGTGATGCGATCGAGTTTATGGCCTGGTTTGTTGCAGGCAGTGCAGTATAACCAAAGGCGTCAGCAGTTAAACTTACGTCTGTTTGAGATGGGGACTGCTTTTGTGCAAAATACCAGTGATAAAAAAGGCACGGTTCAAGAAAACCGTTATTTAAGCGCGGTCATTGCTGGAACTTTGCAAGCAGAACAATGGGGCGCTCCTAATAATTCACACGATTTTTATGATCTTAAAAAAGAGGTAGAAATCTTGTTTGCGATCTTAAAAGAACCAACACTCGACTTTAAGAACGCCAAACACCCAGCACTGCATCCGGGACAATCGGCTGAAATTTGGCGACAAGGAAAAGCCGTTGGGTGGATAGGCAGTTTACACCCGGAGCTTGTTAAAAAATTTGAATTAGAAGGTCCAGTTTCTTTATTTGAATTGGATCTGGCAGGGATTTTAAGCGAGCCGACAGCCCGTTTTAAAGCTATCTCAAAATTTCCGAGTATTCGGCGAGATATTGCGGTGGTATTAGATCAAAATATTGAAGCCGCTGCTTTAAGAAAAGCGATGGTTGAGACAGCAGGGGAGTGGTTGGAATCGATCATATTTTTTGATGTTTACCAAGGCAAGGGTGTGCCAACGGGTCAAAAGAGTGTGGCGATTGGGTTAATTTTGCGGCATCCGACCCGTACGCTTGTAGAAAATGAAATTAGTGATATTATCAAGGAAGTAGTGTTAATGCTGGCTAATCAATTTCGAGCTACCTTACGGGAATAAGAAATGACGCTCACGAAAGCAGAACTGGCTGATGAGTTACAGAAAAAGCTTAAGCTAACTAAATCAATTTCAAAAGAGATGATCGATCAGATCTTTGAGGAGATCCGCTATCACCTAGAACAGGGTGAAGGCGTTCGACTCTCAGGCTTTGGTAATTTTGAATTGCGCGATAAGGCAGCACGGCCAGGGCGTAATCCTAAAACAGGAGAGCCTAAGATCATCAAAGCCCGGCGGGTGGTCACCTTCAAAGCCGGCCAAAAACTAAAGTCCAAACTTCATCAGCCAGTTGTTTCTGAACACCCCCCGCTTGCAGCTGCCCCCCTCGAAGGGGGCTATTAAACTAGCTAAAAACCGTGCTTATCTTCATTAGAAAGCTGCTAAAGCACTTTGAGTAATGTTACAATCCTTCCCTTCGGGGCGTGGCGCAGCCTGGTAGCGCACATGCATGGGGTGCATGTGGTCGGAGGTTCAAATCCTCTCGCCCCGACCAGTTACTTTTTAATCTTCGATTGTCATTAAGATAAGAATGCTATGAATACAACAACAAAGGTTGCTAAAAAAACAGCCTCTCGCTTGGGCATTGCCATGTGCATTTTGGGCACGCTATTTTATTGTTACGAATATTATTTACGAGTTGCCCCCAGTGTGATGGGCGCTGAGCTAAAAGAAACTTTTGGATTGAGTGAAGCGGCTTTTGGGCATTTAGCCGCCTTTTTTTATTATGCCTATACGCCTTTACAAATCCCCGTTGGTGTCATGATGGATCGTTTTGGACCGCGAAAGATCTTAAGCTTCGCCTGTTTTCTCTGTGCGCTTGGGACTTATCTTTTTGCTGCGACCACGGTGCTTTCTGTTTCTCAAGCTGGCAGGTTTTTAGTCGGTTTTGGTTCGGCCTTTGCTTATGTCGGTGTCCTTAAGCTTTCGAATGTTTGGTTACCGCGTCGTTACTTCGCTATGATGGCTGGGATTTGTACCGCGCTTGGCATGTTTGGTGCCATTGGTGGTGAAGTCTTAATGACGTTTTGGGTGGCCAGAGTTGGTTGGCAAATCACTCTGTATTATTCGGTAATCGCAGGCTTTGTATTAACCGCGATTTTATGGTTTGTGTTAAGGGATGGGAAAGCCGAAGCCGTCAAAGCGACTCGCCCCGAAACAGTCTCTACGCTATCCACTGTTTCTACAGCCACTCACGAAAAATTTACGTCTATTAGACAAATGATCGTTAGCCGACAAATGTGGATGAGTGGGATTATTGGTTGTTTAACCTTTTTGCCGATATCCGCTTTTGCCGAGATTTGGGCAGTGAGTTTTTTACAGTCAACTGGTATGTCTAAACCACAAGCTGCTGTAGGCTCTTCGATGGTATTTTTAGGATTTGCAGTGGGTGGACCTTTATGGGGTATTATTTCGGATACCATTCAGAGCCGACGAGTTCCTTTAGCTTGTGGATCGTTTATTGCAGCAGTGCTGTTAGGTTTGGCGATATTTTTCCCGAGTAATTCTATCGCGTGGATGTATTCGCTACTCTTTTTTGGGGCTTTTTTTGCGAGTGTTGAAATTGTTATCTTTGCAGTAAGTAATGATTTATCGCGCGCTTCTGTGAGTGCAACCGCCGTGGCTTTTACGAATATGATTGTGATGGTCGGGGGGGCTTGTTTACCACCGTTGATTGGGAAAATGCTAGATAATGCAACGCAGCTTGTTGATAATATGCCGATGGTAACCAGTTATGATTATGCGACTGCCTTAGCGATCTTACCTATTGCATTAGTGATAGCGGGTATTTTAAGCCTATTGTTAAAAGAATCTTATTCCAGATCAAAATAAGGGACCAAAAAGATGAAAAAATGGTTAGCTATCTTTACGGAACGGCGAATTGCAGTCACACTTCTTTTGGGATTTTCTTCAGGTTTACCGTTAGCTTTATCAGGTGGCACGTTGCAAGCCTGGTTCGCTAAAAGTAATGTGTCATTAAAAGAAATTGGTTTTGTGGGCTTAGCAGCTCTTCCTTATACCTTTAAATTTCTCTGGGCGCCGTTAATGGATCGATGGGTGCCGCCTATCTTGGGCCGTCGTCGGGGTTGGATTTTATTTTCTCAAGCCTTTTTGTGTGCTGCTATTGCGAGCATGGTCTTTTTTACCCCAGACTCGCACCCGCAAGCGTTATTTTTGTTAGCGTGTTTAGTTGCTTTCTTTTCTGCTTCTCAAGACATTGTGGTCGATGCCTATCGAACAGATATGTTGCGACCAGAAGAGCGCCCGATGGGTGCTGCTATGGCGATTAATGGATATCGCATTGCCATGTTAGTTTCGGGTGGAATGGCCTTAGTGATTGCCGATATTTGGGGTTGGAAAGCCGCGTATTTAACCATGGCAGGGCTGATGGGCGCTGGCATGATCGTGACTTTGATTGGACCCAATCCTGCCGAAGAAGTGGTACCGCCCAAACGTATTTGGGATTGCACGGTATTACCTTTGTTAGATTTTTTAAAACGTCCTCAAGCGATTTGGATTTTGTTATTTATTGTGTTTTATAAATTGGGAGATGCTTTTGCAGGGGCTATGAGCCAAACGTTTTTGATCCGCGAAATTAAAATGACTTTATCTGAAATTGGGGTTATGGCTAAGTTTTCTGGCTTTTTTGGCACCATTTTTGGAACGACCGCTGGGGCATTTTTAGTGATTAAAATGGGATGGTTTCGATCGCTCTTCTGCTTTGGTATTTTACAAGCCATTTCTAATTTAGTTTATATGGTTTTAATGTGGACGGGGCCTGACTATGTGGTGGCGGCTTCGGCGATTTTTATGGAAAATTTTTGTGGTGGGATGGGCGCTGCAGCCTTTACAGGTTTGATCATGGATCTTTGCAATAGTCGTTTTAGTGCCTTTCAGTATGCCTTGCTCTCTTCGTTAAGTGCGGTTGGACGGGTGATTGTAGGACCTATGGCGGGCGTGATTGCGCACGATTATGGGTGGAATGCTTACTTTTTTGCGTCTATTGTGCTGTCCATACCAGGTTTGTTATTATTAATGGTTATCAAAAAATGCTTAACCAATCTTTCGACACATCTCTTTGTTGAGTCAGAGATAAAAGCCACGTGAAAAAAATAGCATGATAGTCAGCGGCGTGATCCGAAAATTAAAAAGTGTGTTTAAAGATGTACACACGCCGATTGAATATTATTTACCCATTGGTGATCAAGAAATCGCTTTAAACCCATTGATTGGGCAGTCACTTCATTTGAAATTTAGCAATCAGATCCAATGCCTTTATTGCGAGAAAAAGACACGAAAAAGTTACCAACAAGGCTATTGTTTTCCCTGTGCTCAAAAATTAGCTCGTTGTGATCTTTGTATTGTTAGACCTGAAAAATGCCATTATCGTTTAGGGACGTGTCGGGAGCCTGAGTGGGGATTAAAAAATTGTTTTATTCCACATATTGTTTATTTAGCAAATACCTCTGGTTTAAAAGTAGGTATTACCCGGGAAACGCAAATTCCAACACGCTGGATAGATCAAGGAGCCTCACAAGCCTTGCCTTTGTTTCGGGTGAATGATCGGTATCAATCAGGTCTTATTGAAACGCAATTAAAGCAATGGATGAACGATAAAACCGATTGGCGAAAAATGTTAGCAGGGGTGGGAGATCAGAGGGAGTTAGCAATTGATCGAGATCAGATCCTACAAAAATTTTTTGCTGATACAGGAACAGTGTTAGATTTAAATTTAAAGAATGTACACATATTAGAAGTAGCAGAAAGCGTGCAGATCCAATATCCTGTTTTAAGTTATCCTTCGAAGGTTAAATCTATTAATGTCGAAAAACAGCCTGAAATTAAGAGTGTTTTAATAGGCATTAAAGGGCAGTATTTATTGTTTGAAGAAGGTGTTCTTAATATTAGGAACTGTGGTGGACACTCTCTGTCTATAACATTATGAATAAGGCGGTTGACTTTTAGCTGGGGACTTGATAGAAATATCAGTAGATAGGATTTAAGAGTTAGAAAGTCAATTAGTTTTAAATCCAATAGTTTTCGAGTAACTACATGCTCATCATTGTGGTGAGCTGATTTTAAATAACTAAACGAAGGGGTTTTATTATGGCTGCTGTTGTTATTACTGGACAAGAAGCATTTGATAATTTGAACTTAGCCGGTGCGGGTAATAATGCTGCGCAATTAGCACTATTAGTGAATAACGCTGGTGGTAATCCAGTGTCTGTTGCTAGAGCGACTATCACACAGCCAAACAGAGGTGCACAACGAACAAAATTTGACCGTTTAGTGTTAGCAGCGATAGCGGCTAATAACCAAGCCGATGCGGCAGTATTAGGAGCAGTTGTAGCACATGCCAATGCCGATGCAGCAGTATTAGGAGCAGTTGCAGCACATGCCAATGCCGATGCGGCAGTATTAGGAGCAGTTGTAGCACATGCCAATGCCGATGCAGCAGTATTAGGAGCAGTTGCAGCACATGCAGCAGCCGATGATGTAGCAGTCATCACTGCAGCAGTTAATCATGCCAATGCAGATTTAGCGGTATTACGAGCAGCAGAAGCGTTGGGAGCAGCGCAAGCCGATGCGGGGATTTTAGAAGCGATAGCGACTCATGCCGCAGCCGATGTAGCGTTGTTAACACAAGTTTTAACACATGCGGCAGCGGATGATGCAGCAGTCATTACTGCAGCAGTCAATCATGTGAATGCAGATTTAGCGGTATTACAAGCAGCAGAAGCGTTGGGAGCAGCGCAAGCCGATGCGGGGATTTTAGAAGCGATAGCGACTCATGCCGCAGCCAATGCAGCGTTGTTAATACAAGTTTTAACACATGCAGCAGCCGATGATGTAGCAGTCATCACTGCAGCAGTTAATCATGCCAATGCAGATTTAGCGGTATTACAAGCAGCAGAAGCGTTGGGAGCAGCGCAAGCTGATGCAGCAGCATTAAGAGCAATTGCAGGAAATGTCCATGCAGATTTAGCGCTATTACAAGCAGTGGCAGTGTTGCCAGCAGCTCAAGCCAGTCCCGCGGTCTTAGCAGCGATAGCGGTTAATCCCAATGCCAATTTAGCGTTGCGGTTACAAGTTGCGCCTCCTGCACCTCCTGTACAACCTATGTTGAATCAATTTGGGCAGCAATTGACTCAACAACAGCAAGCACAGCAAGCAGTTGTAGTGAATACTTTCGGTTTTAGGAAGAAGTAGTTAGTTGATGAAATTTAATTTTGATTGAAAATTAAAGGAAGCCTGTTTCTTATAGATATAGATATTTTTTAGCGCTATAATGAAGCAGGCTACAGTGCGTTTTGGAATAACTGAGGACGTTATGCAAATGAAGAAAGTAATGACATTTTTTGTCACAGTTTTTATTTTAGTTTTTGGAACATCTGCTATAGCAGGCAGTACAGATGGCGTTGTGCCTTATGTTGGGGCAGATGCTAAATGGTACCATATGCCTTTCAAAAAGGGGTTTGGCGATAACTTAACAGAGAGCAATTATCCACAAGCTAATGGATTTTTGGGAATAAAACTCAATAATTTTGTAGGTGTAGAAGCTGGATATGAGGTTGCTGCTAGCAAAACTAGAAATGCGACTGAGAGTGATGGTGGTACATATTTTGGTGTTGCCATTCCATCTGGAACTGGCGCTTTGAATGCAGTTACCGAAACAAAAATACATGGATTTAATGTCAATTTGGTTGGTTTCTTGCCTGTTTCAGAAGAATATGCACTCGACTTAATTGGTTCAATTGGTTTAGCTCGTCTAAAATTGGATATTACCAATAATCTTCCGAGTTTAGCAGTACAAGAAGAGAAATTTTCGCAGGAAAAATGGGTTCCAAGACTTAGCCTTGGTCTTCAACATATGTTGGCAAAACAATTTGGGGTTCGGGCAACAGTAGGTTGGGAAAAAACTTCTAGCTTTAATAATCTTGTTCCAATTGATAACCCTGGCTCAACATTAATTGCAAAAGTCAAAGACAGCACAAGCGTTGGACTTGGCTTGTTCTATAACTTTAAATAATCGAAAGTTTAGCAATAAACTATTAGTCAGATAAAAGCGAAAGCAAAGCTACTTTTTAAAAGTAGCTTTGCTTTTTTGTTTAAAGTGTCAGTTATTTGACAAATTTTAATCCCCATGCTATAGGAAATGCATGGGCAAAGTGAATCAATATACCAAGGAACAGGGTTTCACCTTAATCGAAGTCTTAATTGCCTTCTTGATCATCTCTATTGGTGCCTTAGGCTATACCCGATCCCAATTCTCATCTTTGCAAACGGCTTCTGATTCCGCTTTAAGAATCACTGGTGCGCTTCTCGTCGCAGATATGGTCGCCAGAATAGAAGCCAATGCAGGCGAATCATTACAAGGCTTAAATAGCGGCTATCAAACAGGGCCTGCGACTTTTAATAATAATTGTTTAAGCTCGACAGGCAGTATTTGTACAGGTAATCAAATGGCGCTGCATGATCTGGCCGACTGGAATAATTTAATTGCGAGCCAATTTCCAGCGAATAGTGGTGCTATCGGTATGGTTTGCTTAGATGCAAACCCTGGCAATACAGCAAACAGTTGTACCCCACCAGGCAGCAATCCCAATCCTCTTATTTTTACGGTCAAAATTTTATGGAGTAGTTGGCAAAATCGCGGAACAGGTATTTTAGACCAAAGCATTGTGGCCACTGTAACGCCCCCTTTACAACGATGAATATAAAAAAAACATGAACAGCAATAAAAACACAAATAAAAATAAAAAAATAAAAGGGACCAGCCTATTAGCACTATTAGTTGGCGTGGCTGTGAGTGTTATTTTTCTATTAATGATTGCGCATTTAGGATCTATTTCAAAATCAAATTATATTCAGGCACAAAATATTTTAGAATTAAATGAAAATGGTAGAACAGCCATTAACTTTTTAAAGCAATACGTCGAAGTCGGTGGCGATGGAATTTTACAGCCAAGGACCCCTGGAAATTTACAATTAAATAGCACGGGGCGCACCCCTGCAACACCGCCCACCGGGGGCTTTGCAGTTTTACCCGATTGGGTTTATATCGGTTATTACGGCGAAAATACGCCTCAATTAACGAATGTCATCCAAACTGGTGATGCAACGCCTGCCAGTTGTGCAGCATTAATGGATGCGGGTAATACTTTACAATTTTTCTCCTTACAAAGTTGCGGTGTGTGTTATTCACCCAATCCCAGCGGTTCGCCTTACGATACCTCTCAACTCAGCGATAATCCAAGCGATATACTGGCAACTTGCTGTCAAGCGTCAGGATCCGCTTGTTCGAGTGCTGCAAATCTTTGCTTAACACCCAATTATAATTGTGGGGGAGTGAACCAAGGCGCGGTGTATCAAAAATTATTACAGCCCGTTTGTGTAGGGCTAAATTGTGCTGGTGCCAATTCATCTGCTAGCCCCAGTGGAGATGTTTTAACGGTTTATTATGCGAATCGAGGATCTAATACTCTCACGACTTTTACGGGAGCTGCGGTATCCCCGGTTGCGATGCAATTCGCAGCTCCATTAAATTCATATACTTTCCAAGTGGATAATACGAGCAGCACGCTGCAAGCAATCGATTCGGCCACGGGTACGACGCCTTACAACGTCGCCAATAATATCGAATATATGGCCATTTTAGTGGGAGAAAGCGATCTCTCTGCATCGGTTGGCAATTATACTGCTCCGCAAATGAGTCGTTTTGTGACGTATGGAACAAATAATGTGTATCCTTATCGCATCATCGCAGTGCGAGTGGGAATCGTGGCGAAAACAGCTGATCCTATTCTTGCAACAGCACCGACGAGTAACAATATTACGGTGATGGCTGGGAACGATGGTAATCCTATTGTGTATGCAGCCCCGCTTGATCAATATTTCCGCAAAGTATTTACCACAACGATCTATTTACGCCGTTATCAATTACCGGATTATTTAGCCCATTGCACGAATGTTTCAGGTGAGTATTATTTAAAAACAGGTGGGATCCCTTTTGCAACGACTTGGACTGCGAATGATCAATGTTGCGGTGGTGCGCTTTGCAATACCACCGATTTAAATACCTGCGAAGCCACTCGGATGTTGGGAGGGTGCTAAGGATGAAGCATAAAGCAGAACGGGGTATCGTTATTTTGATTAGCGTGATTACGCTTTTTATTTTGGCCGGGTTAAGCATTGCGTTATTGTCTAATAGTGTGGCTCAAAAAGTGATCACACACGAAAGCCAAGATATTATTTTAGCCAAACAATCGGCTGAATATGCAGTAGAAGTTGCTAAAAAAGCAGTTTTAGACACCTGGAGTGTTGGCAATACAGAGTGTGACACAGGCCCAACCTGTACCTGTGCGGCAGGGTTACCCTGTGTGTGGACAGCGACGACTTTTAGTGGGGTTGATTTTACTCAAATGAGCGCCAGTTCGTGGAATGGTTTTGGGACATTGGCTATCGGGGCAAACCCTAGCGTCTCTTCAGCGCCACAATATATTATTGTCGATTTAGGATGTGATAATACAGCGAACGCTAATCGATATCTAGTCGTTGGAAGAGGGGTTGGCGGAGAGGATGCAACTATCGCTTTTTCTCAAGAAATTTTGTCGGTTCCGACCAACCAAAACAATGTGATTTCTAATAACACGACTTTTGTGAATGCTTTTGTCGATAGTGCACAAACAGCGAGTTTTAATTTATCGCCTTCGACGATGAGTGCTTCGTTTTTCCTCAATACGACGAGTAGTGTTTGTCCTGCAGGATCGTCTTCTTATGCCCATTGTGAAATGAGTTGTTCGGGGAATGTTCGAGTCATGGCTTGGACATTTGATAATAATTGCGCGCCCACCTATGGCCCTTGGGCGGGGGGGAGCGATACTAGTGCGGTTACTTTAATCTTAGATGGCACTTCGCACACGATTTCTTGTGTGCCTTGAGTCCAATGACACCCCATCATCTGAATCTATTTACATATTAATAGCACTACCTTAAGCAAAATGGTGGATAAAACAATAGTATTTTGGTTGTATAATTGCTCTTAAGGAGCAGTCGTTTTTTGCCCCCTTCGAGGGGGGCCGCCCGAAGGGCGGGGGGGTGTTAGAATTGAGATCATGCTATCTTATCAAAGAGCTTTAAAACCTTTTGCAAGGCAATTGAGTTGTGCTATGACTGACGCTGAGCAATTGTTATGGCGTAAATTACGGAGAAGACAAATTTACGGTATTCAATTTTACCGCCAAAAACCCATTGGCCCTTTTATTGTTGATTTTTATGCCAAGGATCCTCTGCTAATTATTGAAGTAGATGGCAGTCAACATTTAACACCAAACGGTATTGAAAAAGATAAGAATCGGGATTTGTATTTAACCAGTCTTGGTTTTCGAGTGCTTCGATTCAACAACCGAGAGGTATTAAAATCTTGCGACTCAGTGCTCAATTGTATTGTAGACGTCATTCTAGAGCTCAAAAACACCCCCCCGGCCTAACGGCCGCCCCCCCTCGAAGGGGGCAAAAAACAACTACTTTTTAAGAGTAATTATACAACCAAAATACTATTGTTTTATCCACCATTTTGCTTAAGGTAGTGCCATTGATTTACATATAACTTAATATAACCTATTATTAAAGTATGCAGTACTCAGTTATTATTAAAAAACAAGCTAAATGAACTTACAAAGAATTAAATCCACAGCCGGACGAGATGAGTATGTCTTATTACCGATAGAAACTTATCAAATACTGAAAAAACAGATAGATAAAGTGTTAAATGAAGAATATGAAAAGTTTGAACTAGAAGATTATGTAAAAAACCCAGTTGCATTAGCAAGAATTCGTGCGCATTTAACACAAGAAGAATTGGCAACTTATTTGAGAGTTTCTCAAGCTTATATCAGCAAAATTGAAGGTCAAGATAAAGTTTCCGCTAAGTTTCTTGACAGAGTAACGAGTACTATCAAAAATAGTTTAATAGGTAAAAAATGAATTCAGACAAAAAAACCGCTATTTATCTTAAAGATTATTGTCCACCTGCTTACTGGGTTGATTCAATCGATTTGGTGTTTGATCTCAAAGAAACAGAAACCCAGGTGGAATCGACTTTAGCCTGCCGCTTAAACTCGACTCCAAAAACACCATTGATTTTATTGGGTAAAACCTTAATATTACAGTCTATCGCCTTAGACGGACGTCTGCTAGAAAAACATGAATACGAAATTAATCCGGAATCATTGACTATTTTTGAGGTTCCGGAAGTTTTTTCATTAAAAATTAAAACCATTATTTACCCTGATAAAAATACCGAACTAACCGGGCTTTATAAAACCAATGATTTATTTTGTACCCAATGCGAGGCAGAAGGCTTTCGCCGCATCACGTACTTTCCGGATAGGCCAGATGTGTTGTCACGCTTCACGACCACCATTATTGCTGATAAAAAACAATATCCCGTTTTATTGTCGAATGGAAATTTAATTGAGCAAAAAGCAATCGACAGTAGTCGACATAGTGCTACTTGGGAGGATCCTTTCTTAAAACCTTGCTATTTATTTGCGTTAGTAGCGGGGGATTTAGTTGCGATTGAAGATCATTTTTTAACCCGATCGGGCAGACTAGTGACACTCAAAATTTATGTCGAAAGAGACAATCAAGATAAATGCCAGCATGCGATGGAAGCCTTAAAAAAAGCGATGAAGTGGGATGAAGATACGTATGATAGAGAATACGATCTGGATATCTATATGATCGTTGCGGTAAATGATTTTAATGCAGGGGCAATGGAGAACAAGGGCCTTAATATTTTTAATGCCAAATATATTTTAGCGCGACCGGAAACCGCCACCGACGATGATTACCAAGCGATCGATGCCGTCGTTGCGCACGAATACTTTCATAACTGGTCTGGCAATAGAGTGACTTGTCGCGATTGGTTTCAGTTAAGTTTAAAAGAAGGCTTAACAGTTTTTCGTGAACATCAATTTTCGAGTGATATTTTAAAATCTTCGGTGAGCCTTATCGATAATATTCGTTATTTAAAGACGCATCAATTTTCTGAAGATAACGGCCCCATGGCACACCCGGTTCGGCCAGAATCCTATGTGGAAATCAATAATTTCTATACAGCGACGGTTTACGAGAAGGGAGCCGAACTCATTCGTGTTTTAAAAACATTGATTGGATCAGAAAAATTCAAACAAGGCATGGATCTTTACTTCAAAAAGCATGATGGTAAAGCCGTGACCATTGATGATTTTATTGAGGCACATGCGCAAGCTTCCGGCATTGATCTCACCGCTTTTCGTTTATGGTATAGCCAGGCAGGAACGCCATTGGTGACAGTGACAGAGCAGTATGACGCTAGCCAACAAAGCTATTCACTGACGCTCAAACAAACCTGTGCGCCAACGCCGGGCGAGCCTCATAAAAACCCCATGGTGATTCCGATGGTAATGAGCTTATTAGACACCACAGGTCGTCATTTACTATCCCAGGCACAAATGATTGTCCTAGATAGCCCTGAAAAAACGGTAGCATTTAAAGCCATCACTGCAAAGCCAACGTTGTCATTATTACGCGGATTTTCAGCACCTGTTCAGATAGACTTTAATCGACCAGACGAAGAATTAGCATTTTTATTAAAGCACGATGATGATCCTTACAGTCGTTGGGATGCCAGCCAACGTTTAAGTGAAAATTTAATTTGGCGTTTAGTGGAAGATAAATCACGTGGCATAGAGGGAGCTATTCCTAATAGCTGGTTAGAGGCTTATCGCGCTGTGTTGTTGGATGAAACCATCGATCCTGCCTTAAAAGCAGAAATTTTTAGCTTGCCGTCTTTAAACTTGTTATTGCAACAACGAGATTCCATCGAAATAGAGTGGTTATATGAAGCAAGACATTTGTTACGTCAGACATTAGCCACGCACTTAAAAGAATATTTTTTTGAGCACTATGAGCGTTGTCAAACGCCTGGAAAATATGATTATACTGCAGAGTTTTCAGGGAAACGACGTCTTAAAAATCTGTGTTTACAGTATTTAATGATCGACGCTGATAAAAAAAGTTTAGATTGTGTATTAGCTGCTTGGAATAATGCCAATAATATGACCGATGCTTTAGGGGCTTTATCGGCTATTGCGAATGACGCTGGAAAAGAACGACTGATTGTTCTCGAGGCTTTTTATCAAAAATGGCAAGATGATCCACTAGTCTTAGATAAGTGGTTTAGAGTTCAGGCCCTGTCCGAATTACCAGAGACATTAGAAAACGTAAAAGCCTTGATGCAGCATCCAGCTTTTGATATCACGAATCCTAACAAAGTGCATTCGTTAATTGGGGCATTTACGGGAGCTAATCTCTATCGTTTTCATGCGGCAGATGGAAGTGGGTATCAGTTTTTAGCAGACAGTGTGTTGCAACTGAATGATTTAAATCCTCAACTAGCAGCTAGAATAGCCAGAGGTTTTTCTACTTGGCAAAAGTTAGAGAGTGGAAGACAGCAAAAGGCACAAGAGGCCTTGCGTCGCATCTTGGCACATCCTAACCTGTCGAAGAATGTCTTGGAAGTTGTTTCTAAGTGTTTAGCGGTTTAAATATTTAATATTTTGTTTTAAAATCATTCGATAGAGTGGAAAATTGATTGTCCAACTTAACCAAATTGCCGCGAAGAGAATAGAAAAATAGGCATCGCTTAGCCAATGTGCACCGCTCACCAAGCGTGGTAAGGATAAAAATGAAGCAAATAAGAGCGCACTGAAGGCCATTTTTTTAGGCACACAAAGGCGGGTGAAAAATGCCCAATAAAACATGGCAAAGGCATGTCCGCTCGGAAAGGAATGTTCTGCACTGTCTTTAATATTGGGATCTCCCCAGAGATCAGATAGCCGAATGGTCGATGAAATCACCAGAGAAGGAGAAAGGCGCTCCCAGTGTAACCAATGATTAAATACTCCGTTTAAAAGCATCACCCCGATTTGAAAACAAACCCAGAAATAGAGTGTTTGTTTTAGCCGGGTTTTTCGTAATACAGGATCTTTCGTCGCAATAATTGCCCAAGCATTAAATAAGCCGGCTACTAATAAATTCAGTTTTGTTTCAAGGCGATGATTTAAAATGCCCCAAAACCACTGTCCCAAAGAGGTTTCTAATAAAGAATGGTTTAGACTGTTAAAAACAGCGATATCGAGCGTCTTTAATAAATCATGCGAAAAAGGTATTTTCCAGCACAGGATCAGAAAAAATAAAATGACATAACTGCGGATCATACAATAACTTTTAGATGAACCGCGCCTGGATCGCACATTAACACGCTAGCAGTATCACCCCAATCACCGAGCGTTACCCGCTTAGCCAGGCGACCATCGAGTATAAATTCATGGATCCCTGGGAGATGCGTGTGACCATGGATGAGCGTGTAAGCTTGGTGTTCGCGCATTAATTGATAGACGGCACTCAGCGATACATCCCAGTGCCTTGGAATAACAGTAGGCTTTGGGGTAGCATGTGGGCGTTTGGAACGTAATGCGTTGGCGATATGCCGACGCCAAGAAAGCGGCAATCTTAAAAACCACTTTTTAACCAAAGGATATTGTACAACAGTCCTAAAGCGTTGATAGGATCTGTCTAATGTACAGAGTTTGTCTCCGTGCGTTAAAATAATCGGTATTTCGTTTAAAGTAATGACAGTCGGATCGTTCAATAAACGACAATCGATTTCTGCTAATAAAGCTTCGCTTAATAAAAAATCCCGATTACCCGGCATAAAATACACAGGGATGCCTTGGCGGCTAAAATCTGCTAGCGCTGCAATGATCTGGGTATCATGGGTATCTAAAGCTTCGTGTCCTACCCAGGCTTCGAATAAATCCCCTAAAATATACAGCGCTTCTGCTGTTAAAGCTTCTTCTGCTAAAAACTTTAAAAAAAGCTCCGACGTTTTAGGCCGACTGGCATGCAGATGAAGATCGGAAATAAAATAAACGGCCATTAAATTTGTTCAGCGTTTAAAATAACCACATCTTCGGCAGGAACATCACTGTGGCCTGCGCGTCTCGTTGTAGCAACTTTGCTAATATTTAAAACCACATCCATGCCTTCAATGACTTTTCCAAAGGCGCAATAACCGAAGCCATCGGGTGTTTCGCTTTTGAAATCTAAAAAAGCATTATTAGCAACGTTAATAAAAAACTGAGAAGTCGCTGAATGGGGATCATTAGTTCTGGCCATTGAAATAGTGCCTTGAACGTTTTTAAGACCGTTCTTGGCTTCATTACGAATAGTCCCAGCCGTTGGTTTTTGAACCATGGGAGGTTCAAAGCCACCGCCTTGGATCATAAAGCCATCAATAATGCGGTGAAAGAAAGTTCCCTGATAAAAACCTTCGTTCACATATTTTAAGAAGTTTTCAGTGGTGGCGGGAGTTGCTTTATCATCTAACTCAATAGTGATGTTTCCAAGCGATGTCTGCAGCGCTATCAAAGCCATAATTGCCTCCTCCTAAAAAGCCCACAGTTTACCACAGATTGTTCTCTTGTTATAATTTGGCTATGAAAAAACCATTAAAAACTCGTTTTGCACCCAGTCCGACCGGCTTCATGCATTTTGGCAACGTTCGGACAGCCCTTTTTAACTATCTCTATGCGTTGCACCATCAAGGGAATTTTCTCCTGCGTATCGAGGACACCGATCAAGCCCGTTCAACGCTAGGTTTTAAAGAGGCTATTTTGCGTGATTTGGCTTGGTTAGGGATGGAGTGGCAAGAAGGTCCATTTTGTCAGTCAGAACGTCAAGCGATTTATGAAACATACTATCAGCGTCTCGTCACAGAAAATCGTGCATACCCTTGTTTTTGCACAGAACAGCATTTAAGTGTGACCCGAAAGCTGCAGATGGCGGCACATCAACCACCCCGATATCCAGGGACTTGTGCAGCCTTGACTGAAGAGGCTGTTAAGGCTAAGCAGGCAGCAGGCATTCCTTATACCTTGCGTTTTAGAGTGGGTGACGGTGTTGCCATTGAATTTGACGATCTCATCAAAGGAAAACAAAAATTTGAGAGTAGCCATATTGGCGATTTTATTATTCGTCGCCAAGACAACAGCGCCTCTTTTATGTTTTGTAATGCGATAGATGATGCGTTAATGGAAGTCACGCATGCACTACGAGGAGATGATCACTTGGCCAATACGCCAAGACAATTGTTGATTTTGAGCGCGTTGCAATTAGTGGCACCCCAATATGGACATTTTCCGACAATTCTGGGGCCAGATAGCCGTCCACTTTCCAAACGAAATGGTAGTCGCTCTATTCCAGAATTACGTGATCAAGGGTATTTGCCCATCGCCATTCTAAATTATTTATCCCGACTAGGGCATCACGATGTGGATACAGCCTTATTAGATAAAGCGACATTAATTGCGCATTTTGATTTAGCGCACATCAGTTGTTCGGCAGCGCATTTTGATGAAGTGCAGTTGAATCATTGGCAAAAAGAAGCGATGCATCGCAGTGATTGGCAAAGTTGCTGGCAGCTTTTAGAACCATTGGTGGGGGATAAGGTGCCTGCAACTCAGAGGCAAGCCTTTATTGAAACAGTGCAACCAAATCTCGTCATGCCAAAAGATGCGGTTGCCTACGCGGATTATTTATTCGCGGAAGCACTCGTTTTTAATGACGAAATAGCCGTTGTTATTAAAGAAGCGGGTACTGATTTTTTTAATGCCGCGTTAAGTTGTTGGGAAGACAAAACGACGACAGCAGAGACATTGTTAAAAACGCTTCAAATAAAAACCAATCGTAAAGGAAAAGCCTTATTTTTTCCAGTAAGAGCGGCGTTAACCGGTGAAGTACATGGACCAGAATTAGCCAAAATACTAGGGCTTTTAGGGCACGAAAAAGTACGATTAAGATTCTTAAAGGCTTTAGAACATGCTGCACATTTATAATACGCTCTCACAGAAAAAAGAGCTGTTTACTCCGATTAAACCAGGACAGGTCGATCTCTATGTGTGTGGTCCGACCGTCTATGATCATTGTCACGTGGGACATGCCAGGGTTTATTTAGCTTTTGATATGATTAGCCGTTATTTTAAGGATATTGGTTATCAGGTGCGATATGTCCGAAATATCACTGATATTGACGATAAAATTATTAAAAGAGCTGAAGAAAATCAAGAAACCATGGAAAGCTTAACCGCGCGCATGATTGAGGCAATGTCTTTAGATTTTCAACAGCTAAATCTTTTACCGCCCGCCATAGAGCCTCGAGCGACACATTATATTCAACCGATTATTGATCTCATCAATGAATTGATTACCAAAGGGTTCGCCTATGTGGGTAAAACGAATGATGTGTATTACGAGGTCGAAAAATTTAACAGTTACGGTTGTTTATCGCACCGAGCATTAGACGAATTACAATCGGGTATTCGGGTTGATGTGAATGAGGCAAAACATAATCCGCTTGATTTTGTTTTATGGAAAGCGGCAAAGCCCGGAGAACCAAGCTGGGAATCGCCGTGGGGATTCGGACGACCCGGTTGGCACATTGAATGTTCGGCGATGTCTTTAAAAAGCTTAGGCGAAACTTTCGATATCCATGGAGGTGGTCCTGACTTGATGTTTCCACACCATGAAAATGAGCGTGCGCAATCGGAAGCTGCAACAGGCAAAACCTTTGTGCATTATTGGATGCATGTGGGGTATGTCAACAAAGGTCAGGAAAAAATGTCCAAGTCCTTAGGAAATTTTTTAACGATTCGAGATTTTCTAAAGCATCATCAACCGGAAGTCTTACGCTATTTTAGTATTAGCAGCCATTATCGAAGTCCGGTCGAGTTTAGCGATGCGCAGATCCATTTAAGTAAACAAGGCCTAGAGCGCTTTTATACGACGCTACGGGGTTTGGTCTTAGAAGTTCCAAGCGAGGATAGCACGCCCTTTGAATCGGCCTTTAGGGCCGCGATGGAGGATGATTTTAATACACCAGCAGCCTTAGCGTGTCTCTTTGATTTAGCGCGTGAGATTAATCGGGTGAGAGAAGCCAACCTGGCTGAGGCTAACCGCTTAGGCACCCTTTTAAAAAGGTTAGGGAATATTTTGGGATTGTTTTACCAAGCGCCGGATGATTTCTTACAAAACCTCTATGGAAAGACTATTAAGGTCGAGACAATAGCAGAACTGATAGAAAAGCGTAACCAAGCTAGAGCAGCCAGAGACTTTGTCGGGGCAGACGAGATCCGTCAAACCCTTCTAGCGGTAGGCATTGTGTTAGAGGATACCCCAGAGGGGACGCTTTGGCGGCAGCAAATTGAGGGGTAGAGGTAAAACGCGGGCAAAAAAAAGGCAGATCTTTCGAGCTGCCTTTTTGATAGACCTAAAAGGACGATGCTTAGTGAGCAGCTACGTCGCTTTTGCAGCCTTGTTTGACGAGTTCGTCTTTGCAAGCTTGATCAGCACATTGTGCTAATTTTGCAGTGCATTCTTCCGCACTCATCATAACAGCAGGTGTTGCAGCAGCTGCAGTTGTTGCTGCATCAGCAGCAAAAGCTGAACCGAAAACAAACAAAGAAGCCAGGGCAGCAATCTTTACTAATTTCATGAGAAATTCTCCAAACAAAAAATGACGTCATTAAATTACGAAGTGCCTCAGCGAAGCACCCCGTGGTTCTCTGTCAGGCTACATACTTCAAACTTTCGCTTTTAATAATAGCTAGACTCAATCAATATTCTACACACACTTTTTTAGGGTGTCCAATATTTTTGGAAAATATTAGCCAGAAGCTAAGGCAATTACCGTGGTTGAAGGAGGTAATTTAACATCATGTGTTTGGAACGCTGCTTGGATTTCCATCTGAATATTAGTCTCTAAGGCGCTAAAAGAACTTTGTTTACCCCAGACTGAAAATTTGATGATGACTGAGGCATCTCCAAATTCAACAACATTAAACTCTGGAGCAGGTGCGGTTAAGCAGAGGGCATTTTGTTTAGCGGTATTCAGTAGGATCTTTCGGATACGTGGTAGATCTTCAGAAAAAGAAACGCGTATTTTCATGTCGAAGCGTCGAATAGGGAAGCGCGTGACGTTATCAAATTGAGACTTCAATAATAATTCGTTTGGGATCCGAACAAAAATATTATCCTTGGTTCTAAGCTTAACAGATAATAAATCGATGGAGAGAATTTCACCGAGCGTACCATTCACCACAACGTAATCGCCCACTTCAAAGGGTTTTTCGGCAATGAGAAACACACCGCTTAAAAAATTAGAAATAGACGTTTGGGAAGCAAAAGCAATGGCTGCGGTGATAATTCCAGCTGCGATGCCAGCAGCGCTTAAGACCGCAGTAACATCAATGCCTGAAATTTTTAAAGGAAAGACAAAAGATAAAATTAAGCCAATATAAAAAGTGAGTCGTCGCAGGAGCTGAGAATGATGTGCGGAAATATGTTTTTCGCTGGTATTGCCGACTAAACGACACACATAGAGCGTCATAAAAATACCGATGATAATATAACTCACCGTTTTGATAATCGCGAATAATTGCGGTTGTGCAAAAAACGTTGAGAAGTGTTCTGTTAAAGCGTTGATGTCAATAGATCCGGGTAAAGTTGTCATCATTTTATTTCCACATCGATAAACCAAATAAGTTTTTTAATCCCGGTTTAACCGATAAACGCGGGGGAGTGAGCAATACGGTGTCTTTTAAGTGTGCCGGCGGGCCTTTAATAATAGACGTCTCTGTGGTTTCTGCATCTTTTTGCTGGACGTTTAATTGTTCGGTCCAGAGACAGTTTTGGGGATCGCTAAAAATAGACAGATAGGGCACAGGGATCTTTAATTCTTGCAATAAAAGGGTGGTTTTTGAGTGGTTTTCAATAGAGACCAGGCTAATAATGCGCGTCGTATCTCGGGGTAAATCATCGAGTTCTGTCGAGCAATAGGTAGCCGTTGCGTAACATAATTCTCCCTCGAGCGTATTTTTGCCAAACCAGGTGTCTAGCAGTGCTTCGGTTGGGATTTCATCTAATAAAATAGGCGGATTGCCTGCCTGCAAGCAGATCCAAATGGGGGTGCTAATATAGAGTAAAACGACTTCGCCTGGGGAAATATAAAAAGGGCGCTCTAGCGGCGATAGTAGCGCGCGCTCTGGCATCGTGGGGCGTAAAGCGATGTGATTGGCTGCTTGAGCGGCAAAATTTTTAAAAGGTTTTTCCCCTTCTCGATAAGTCGTGATATGCCATTGGTGGCTATAACGGTCTAGGCAAATCACAATATTGCCGACTTTAAAGAAACGAGAATGCTCTTCTTCAACCACAAAATCCCCCCACCAGGCAATTTGCTCTTCTAAGTAGGGAGCTTCTCCGTTAGCGGTTTGGTGAGTCGCTTTTTTAGATCGAAACGAGAAAAAACGGGCAATTTTTTGAATAAGAGATTTCATTTACTAACTATCCATTGCATCGGTGGTTGAGCCTGTGTTCAAGTGTAACGTTTCGTAAGCAGAAAGTGTATTCTGGAGTAAGGTTGCAATGGTCATCGGGCCAACGCCGCCCGGAACAGGGGTGATAAAACCCGCTTTTTGACTGGCCTCGTCAAATTCAATATCGCCTATCAGTGTTCCATCTGCCAGGCGGTTAATCCCCACATCAACCACAATTGCCCCTGCTTTGATCCATTCACCTTTGATGAGTTTAGGTTTACCCACTGCCGAGACTAAAATATCGGCCGTTGCCACAAAATCGGCTAGATTTTGGGTGAGATGATGGCAGATAGTCACTGTGCATTGTGCCATCAATAATTCTAATAACATCGGTCTTCCAACAATATTGGAATCCCCAACAACGACTGCGTGCAAGCCTCGAATATCTTTGCCAGTTGTCGCGACGAGCTGCATGATGCCAGCTGGGGTACATGATCGCAGTAAAGGATTTTTTTGGGCCAGACGACCCATATTATAAGGGTGAAAACCATCGACATCTTTTTGAAAGTGGATCGCTTCCCGAACCGTTGCGGTAGCGATATGTACAGGTAGCGGGAGCTGAACCAAAATACCATCGATAGTCGGATCTTGGTTTAGCTTCTCAATTAAGTTTAGTAGCTGAAGCTCTGTGGTGGCAGTATCTAAGCGATAGTCGTGAGAGGCCACCCCAACTTTTTGGCAGGCTTCATGTTTATGAGCGATATAGAGTGTGGAGGGAGGATCATCGCCAACTAAAATAACCGCTAGAGCAGGCGCTCTTCGCCCTTGTCTTTTATGCTGCTGAACGCGAGTGATGAGTTCTTGATGAACCGAATCAGCGAGAATTTTACCATTTAGGATGTGTGCAAACATCGGGGGAGTATAACAGTTTTTTTCAAAATTTGACTCAGTTCCTATTCCAAGGGTATGATGGCCCACATATTTTTGAAATAACGAATGACCTTCGGGGTATAGCGCAGCCTGGTAGCGCACCTGCTTTGGGAGCAGGGGGTCGTGGGTTCGAATCCCTCTGCCCCGACCAATTTCGTGCCCGTAGCTCATCTGGATAGAGCATCAGCCTTCTAAGCTGGGGGTAGCAGGTTCGAGTCCTGCCGGGCACACCAGTCGAAGGTGAAAGACTGTAACGGTTATTATGGTGGGCGTAGCTCAGTTGGTAGAGCCCCGGATTGTGGTTCCGGTTGTCGTGGGTTCGATTCCCATCGTTCACCCCAGTTTTTTTACTGGTAAATCACAGGCTTAAAGTATTTTTCCCCTTTTCTCCAAACCTCGTAAAATTCCCCTTGTGGGCATTTTGCGGGCATTAAGCTAAACGACTTTTTATTACTTGTCATAAAGCCATGCCTGGAGATTGATAATCAACAAAATTTTGGTACCTGCTCGGATGGCAAACCGATGCTAAGGTAATCCCACTTTGTTTTTGTTGACAAACCTGGTTAGCTGCGTGACAGAGATTTTGCAATTCAGCCGCAGAATAGTGCGTTGTGATCCGCCCAGAGCGGTGTCCCAGCAAATCTTGCCTGTCTTCAAAACTCACTCCAGCAGCTCGTAAACGTCGCCCGAACGCGTGTTTTAAATCATGGACTCGCACTTGCTTTAGCCCAACTCGCTTTCTAGCATTTCGCCATGCCGTCGTATTGATCTTGGTGATTGGTTTACCGAACCGAGTAAAAACATGCGTTACATGTTTTCCTCTTTGACTTTCAACAAGATGACGTGCGACATCATTGCAAATCACTAAGCGATCATCTCCATTTTTAACTATTGCACCTGGGATAACAAATACCAGTAAGTGCGGCAATCCAGGGATTTTAGTTTCCCATTCCCACCGTAATTGACACACTTCTCTTTCTCGGCATCCTGTGTGAATGGCAAATAATGCCATGGTTTTCAGGTGTTCCGGCAACTCATTGAAAAGCGCTGCTTGTTCTTCCCAACTAATGGGATAGGGTTTGCGCAAATCATTTTCTGGTAAAAGTTTAATCTTGGGTGCATGCACTAACCAAGTTAATCCTTCTTCATCTATCCATTCACTGGCTGCAAGATTTAAAATACGTCGAACAACCTGTAAGCCATGGTTAATGGTTCTCGTTTTAACCCCTTCTTTACGTCGTCCATTAATAAATCTTGCATTGTTCCTATGTGAATGGTATCCAATGATAAGCTTCCAATATATTGCACTAGAACCTTAAGTCTGCCAGCATCGTCAGCAATGCTGCGTTTATGTTGATTTTCCATCAAAAACTTCGCAGCTGCTTCCCGAAAGCTTCTTTTTGGTCTAATGCCATAAATAGCAGCTTCCCTTATTTCCTCGATTCGTCGGTTGAGATACCGTTCTGCTTCGCTGAGCGAATCAGTGCCAGTGCTTTCTCGAAGCCGTCGCCCGAGGATTCTTTTTTCAACATGCCAGGTTTTGCCTCTTTTAACGAGACCCGGCGGTATTTTGCGTCCCATAGTTTCCTACTCCTAGAGTCAACTACCGCAGGACGCCCGCTACAGTCCTTATAATGATCTACCCAAGCGTTCAAATCAAGCCTGTCAAAAGCAATTCCTTGTGATCCAATCGGAATTTCTGTTAATTGCGGTCTTACCTCAGCATTAAAACGGTTTCTATCCATGCCTAAATATAAGGGGATATCACGTAATCTAATGAGGCGCGGTAATAATCCATACTCAGGAACTGACTCTTGATCGATAGATGGTGAAAACGGATTGGTAAAATGTATGAGAAAATATTTTCTAGGCGTGTAATGTTTGAATATTTTTAGCCCTGTAAACATTTTTAAAATTTTTCCTCAGAAATAAAATGATCTTAGAAATAATCATGGAGAGGAAAAAATAAATGTTCAACAGGGGCAGCTTTGTCCCTTAGTTAATAGTTCGCAGGGGCCAAATATGGCTCTACTTGATGTAACTTTAAGAAATATTTTTTAAAAGAGTTTCTAAAACTTTTTCGCATTTGTCATGCGCTAGGTTATTAAGTTTAGCCCCATTTTCTCCTAACTGATTTTTAACATACTCTTTCAGTAAATAATAAATAGTTACTGTATGCTCAAGAATTTTGTTTTGAATCTTAGTATTGGAGTGGGGTTGATCGGATTTAAGTGCAGTACTCAATAACAGACGAACGACTTCACTTATCGCACCCTTTTGGGGTAATCCCATTTCTTTTGTTTTAGCTTTTAACTGCTTATACAAATCTTCAGGAATTTTAGCAGAGAGGTGATGCGCCATTTTTTCTTTCCTCCTCGTGTCATTGAATACTGGTATTTTAACATAGAAAAATTTTTAGGTGTTACGATTTAATAACTTTATGTTAAAGTGTAACACGTGGTTTAAAAAGGTAACACCAGAGTGGTTTTTAATTATTTGATTTTTATAGAATAAAATAGTAGTGTCACACAAAAACCTACAAGGTGTTACACATAAATGCCTTGTTTTTAAAACGTAACATCAGGTATTTTTAAAATAAATTTTTTATTAAAAATTACTGCAAATATCAAGGAAAATAAATTTTTACACCGGGTGCATCCGGTGTGCTGTCTCTAACTTAAGAGTGCTTTAGGGGTTTATTTGTTTCAAGGTTTTTATTGTTTAATATGGTGAAAGGTGTCATTTTTGACTCGAGGGGGAGAGCCTAATGGCAAGAGTTTTCCGATGAATGCTTTAAAAATCTCTTAATGTGAAAGTAAAAGCTTGATAAATATTTCCCCTATATTCTTCAGGATAGGACAGATCAAATATTATCCAATTAAGATTAAACTGACAATTATTTTTTTATAGAGCTTAAAACTATAGCTTAGGAAGCTTTTAAAATGTTGTAAGGATATACCCTAAGTGAAGGCGTAATTATCGCTAGTACTGTTTTCGATAACGTTTCATGGTAAATGGGTAGGTTGGTAAAATACAAACGGCCTACCATTGCGAGCAGACCGTTTATTTAAAGTGCTAGAGGTCATCACTGTCATTGTGTTGGAGAATAACAGGGAAGTGTGTGCTGGTCGTTATTTGCTCAGTGAGAGCCTTTTTAGTACGACGTAGCTTTTTCCATTGCTTGACAAGAATTTTGCGGGTTTCTAAGACTTCAGCCATAATGTCTAAGTGATGTTTCTTTTTTGAGTTATTATAAAGTTGACTAATTTTTTCCTCAAACCTGTATTCAGTTCTTTTAAATGGTGAACATAACATTACTGGTCAATGAGCTAATAAAAGGACTGGTCGCACTTTTGTAAGCAAGCTTTTAACTCTTTTAGTTCCACCTTCTCCCATTTCTCTATGGCAATACCGCTTTCTTTAACCCATATCGATATTTGATCTTTTATACTCAGCTCAGAGCATGGGTCAAGAAATTCCCTTTTAAAAGGTTATTGAATAAGTTTTCTATAGTCTCTATTTTTTCGTTTAATGTTTTAACTGCTGCTTTATGTTGAGTAGTGATATTTCATGACATGTGAGACATTTAATGTTAATGATCTTAATCCATTTTTATAGAGTCATTGTATGCCATAAGGTTTGGATGACCATTAATCATTCCATTTGGGTTGAGACAATCAACACGCGAAGCTTTTATAATCCCTGGAGAAGATTCATAAATAATTCCAGTAAGCCGCCAAGTAGGAATTCCACCTTTTAACTTAATTAACGTCAACATTGGTCCTCCACTACATCCTCCTAAAGTCCAATTTAATATCTCTTGTTGAGGAATCATCGTGATACTTGTATCATTTTTTGCAGTCACTGTCCCCCATATAATGACTCCATGCCATTCTGTTTGCACAATTGAATTTCCTCTATAGGGAAGCATTTTTCTCCCATCACCTGGAAACCCCATAACAAGCGCATATTTTTTAATTTCCGATTGCTTTAGAGGCCATTCCGATTCGCTCTCGATAATAGGTATTTTCCCATATTTTTTTAGTTCGACAATTTCTTCTTCATTGATTTTAAATGTGGCAATATCATACGCTTTGTCTTCACATATAAGTTTATCTTCGAGAGTAAAACGCATTGTGCCAAGAAAACATATAGTGTCGGCATATATTGCCCGAGTATCAATATATTCTTTATAAACATGCCTTGCTGTAACTAAGAATGTCTTCCTACCAATATTCAAAAGGAAGGCGGATCCATTACAAACAATCAATGGCTTTCTACCATCTGATCTAACAGCCCAAATAGGTATAACGTGTACAGCAATAATTTTCTTTATTTGTTGAGTTGAAATATTTTTCTCTTGTACCATGTTGCGTTATCTAAATATTTTTTAAACCATTCCTACTACTTAATCGTAACCGCTTATTGTAACTCATTGATGCTATGCAATATAGAGGTTGTTTGTAGATATAATTTCCCTACAATAATCAAGCGATTAATAAAGTTATATAACTATAGATTATAGAAAAAAACAACCTATACTAGAACTGCATTTTTTAAACCAAGGATTCTCAGCAATGTCAAATATAACCATATTGTTTGGAAACGGATTAGGTAGAGCTTTAAATAATAATGACTACACAATAAACCGTGGGTTATGTGAAGCGAATAAAAAATTAACTCAAGAAGATAGAAATATGATTTCCAGGACGAATAATGATTTTCCTTATAACGAAGAAGAATTAGAAATGTATCATAAAATTGTTTCATCATGCACAGAATTAAAAAAACATCAGGAAAAAGAAAGAAAATTCCTTGCCGAGCAAGGGTTAAATTTCCCCTCAATTTATTCAAAGTATATTTTTAATGTCACTAAATTTTATTTTGATCTAGAGTATTGTCTTCCAGAAAAATTTGTGAAAAACTTAATTCACTTGATAAGTAGTCATCAAGTGAATGTTGTCACGCTCAATTATGATAAATTGTTGTATGGTGCGTTTGTTGACAAGGGGAAAATACTTGAAGGTTATGATGGATCCTTGGTTGACGGATTTCATAATAAAAGTGATGGCTTTAACCCAAGTAATTTAGAGCGTAAGTTTGGTAAAGAATTTGGATGGTTTCTTAATTTACATGGTTCTCCTATTTTTTATTCTAATAAGAAAGGGGTGATATTTAAGAGTCACATTAACGACGAATTAGTAATCGACGAAGAACATCAACGAACACACTTTGTGTTAGCTAATACCGAATTGAAACCTGAAATCATAGCCAAAAGCGAACTATTAGGTACTTATTGGGATTATTTTATAAGGGCTTTAGAAGAAAGTGAAATATTAATACTATTTGGATACGGCGGGTTGGATAAACATGTAAACCGAGCAATATCTTCTTGGCAGAGTAATAAAAAAATCAATAGAAAATTAATTATAATTTCGCATAAAACTGATCAGGAAAATAAGTGGGAAGAAGTGTTTGGCCCTATACGTAAGGATGATTTATTTCTTTTGGAATGCGTTCTCGAATATAACTTTCAAAATATTGGCTAATATGAATAATTCTTTTGAAGGCGGAGTTATCATTTTTTAGAGTCTTAAATGCTAAAAACTTGCAATATTATACCTCATATTTTATTAATTTTTAACAATGAAAACGACGTTTCTCTTCAATTCAGGTTAGACTGCTTAGCGTTGACAATCGTCACATACCTAAAAGGTTGAGGGGTCGCGTCTTGACATTGACACTTGGCTCTTTATAGTTAAGTTTAGGCTTGACCTGCGGTTATATAAGTCAATTAACGCCACACATTTTTATTGCTTCTTGAAACCTTTGAAGGGCTTCCGTCGGATTAACAATAGCAAAGGTAGGAAACATTTGTTTAACTTTATTGTTTTTCTTTAATAATCGTTTGTCTAAAGTAATAAAAAAATTTCCATATTTTGCAGCCTCAGCGACATGCCGTAAGTCAGAAACAATGTTTTTACTCTGCGTATTTCCTATGGCAACTTTAAATAACGCTAGTATTTGTTGATGTTCTTGTGAATTTAACTCAACGGGCATTGTTCTTAAAAATTCATGTGTTAATTCTTGGATATCTTTCGGTGTTTTAGGATCACTTAATTGCGTACAAACGGTATGAGGTATATTAAAACAGTATCTTAAATCATATTTTGTCATCAAGGCTATTATTTCGTTAACAGCAGGTTCGGTTTTAAAAGCGATGGCATGCAATACATCTGCATCAAGGCAAAACTTTGTTGGCAACATTGGTCTAAACATATAATTTCTCCTAAAAATTTAAAGGGAAAATCACAAAGGTATCAAAAAAAAGCAAATATTTAGTGTTACTGTATTTTAAATACTTTACGTCTGAAAATATTGCGGGATTATTGTTATTTTTTTCTTAGCCTCCGGTTATGATTGTCAGATTTGTTGGTTCTTCCAGGATAACTAAAATTTCTTTGGCGCAATAAACCCGATTACGTTTTGCATTGCCTTCCAAACTTAAAATTCCGATTTTTTCAAGTTTATCTATGGCACGTTGTACTGTGGTAGGGGCAACGTGAAAAGTATCGACGACTTTTTTAATTGTGATAAAGGGATTACCTGCTAAATAATCAACCAGTTGGTTTGGCAAGGTGGTGCCAGCAGTATCAGAGCGCCACTTTGTTAATAATTGATTAATGCGCTCTACACGTGATAAAGCATCTTCCGACTGTCTCGCAATGCCGTTTAAAAAGTACAGCAACCAATTATTCCAATCTCCTGCTTTACTGATTCGAAGTAACCCAGAATAGTAATCTTGGCGTGTTGCTTCAAAAAAGGCAGAAAGATATAAGAATGGATTTGGTAAGATTTTTCTTTCAATCAGAAATAATATAATTAGTAATCTTCCAACCCTTCCATTACCATCCAAGAACGGGTGAATTGCTTCAAATTGATAATGTATTAACCCAATCTGTATAAGCGGAGGCAATGTTCTATCGTGAAGAAAGTTTTCTAACGCCTCTAAACAACGAATCATGTGATCAGATGGTGGGGGTACATAGGTTGCTGTTATGAGGGTACATCCTGCTGGGCCTATCCAATTTTGACTACGTCTAAACTCACCAGGGGTTGCATGTTGTCCTCTAACACCGTTCATCAATTTTTCATGTAATTCGCGCAACAAGCGTAGCGAAAGAGGCAGGGTATCTAGTCTCTCGATGCCATATTCAAGAGCGGTCACGTAATTGCTCACTTCTTGCATATCATCAACATTTTGTTTTACAGAGGCACCTGCTTCTTTTGCGAGCATTTCCCCTAAAGTAGACTGTGTGCCTTCAATGCGGCTTGATAAGACTGCTTCTCGCATCATGAAAGGGCGAATAAAAATATGGGGGTTTGGTAATTTGCTGCCTTCTCCGGCTAAGCGGCCAAGAAAACGATCGGCATCTGACAGGGCATTAATTAGCTGGGTTGACCATTCAAGCTTAGGAGGTAAGGGATTTGGAACAAAAGCTGTGTACCCCCCAGAGCATTGAGTGTATATTCCACTAGGTGTTTGGCTCATTTTTCTTGCTCTTAACTTAAGTGTTTAGACAGTTATTTTCGATAATAGCATAAATCGAAAATAAGGAACAAGTAATGTTTTTTTTATTTTCCCATCTGAAAATAAGGATATCTCTTATGTTTGAACTTAAGTAAATATGAAAATAAGACAAATAATAAACTGTATTTAATTATAGTTATTAAACATGAGCATACGATTTCCTAAGTTTTATGAAACCAGAGGTAATTTGAAGAAGATGATAATCTCAAAACACCATAAACTTGAGTATTACCAGGTTTTTAAAAATCGCACTGCGGTCATTTTGTGGGCATTAGCTGTACGCGGTTGTGCATTATTGGGCAAATTGTAGCGAGCGGCGCGGTAAAAATTATAAAAAAATCAAATAGTTAAAGAATGTGATTAGGATTGTGGTTCCGGTTGTCGTGGGTTCAATTCCCATCGTTCACCCCATTTCATTTACTGTAAAATCAATAAAATAGTTTTTATCCAAGCTGATAATTTTCTGTAATAATCCCTTACTAGGCTTTTGCGGGGAGCTAGCACGACGGTACAATTTGCTGTTTGTCGTTAGCTGATACATGGTTTGTGTGTCGTAATAGCATTACTGATAATAATTGTGTTATGCACGTCGGGGTTTCTTAAGGGGCATATACTCGTTTAAAAGCTTTGATATATCAAGGGTAGGGGTGGTATCATTTAGTTTTTAGAATAACTATTATCGTGCAGGAGCATGTCAATGGGAAGATTAAATCTACAGGCTTTGCTGAAAATGCCAGAAAAAGAAAAACGAACATTGAAAATAATCGATGTTGATCTGGTAGACGACATGTTCCGATTTCAAGATAAGGTTGAAAGTTGTGTGCCTTTATTTAAACCCTGTGCTGCGATAGAAGTGCTCAATTTTAGCAGAAAGGGGGAAACAGGATCGTATGAGAGAAGTGTGAGGCATATCACAGAAATTTTTCAGTCTCTGAATACTTATGCTCTACAATTTTCCAAAACAGTTCACACCATTAATATGAGTCGATTTGATTTTACAAGAATGTCGAAAAATACATTAAAAGAACTATTTCTTGCGATTGAAAAATTAAGTGCATTACAGGTAATTGATTTTAGTTATTCCTCCTTTTGGGGGCTTGACGATGAAATGTTTAGCATGATGTGCAATGCCCTTAAATCCTGTAAAAAAATAAGGAAATTTGAGTTACGTGGTGCTTTGGATCAGCACGTGCCGCCTGGCTGGGTTGGATATACAAGCAACCTTTCTAGCGATAGAATTCAGCAGTTATGTGAAGTTTTTGTTGCGTGGAAGGGTTTGGAATCTTTCACATGGGAGAATGAAAACCACGCTCCTGATGACATAAGTGCACAGGCCAGTTCAGATTTATTAAAACTCTTGAAACATTCTCGTTCATTAAAATCTCTTAATTTAGGATTGATAGAATTTGAAGCGAGTATAACAAATCAGTTTGGTACTCATAACCTAGGCGATGCTAACAATGAGGCACTATGTGATGCTGTACAAAAGTTGCCCTGGCTTACCAGACTAGAGCCATTTGATTCGTGGACAGAAGAGAAAATGCAACAAGCACGAGATTTTATTAAGCAGCGTGTTCCAAGATTGTTAAAAATGTGCAGAGAAAATCAATTACTAACCGTTTACACTGCAAAGGCATTGATATGCGGCGGGCAGGACGAATCTGGGCGGTTGAGGCGAGGGCTTCCAGCAGAAGTAGTATCAAGCATTTTAAGCTATGCTTATCCTATCAACGATCATGATTTTTCTAGCACTAAAAAAAGCAAAATTAACGATATTGTGGATACAGCAGCGGCACTCATCAGCCGATCACTACAAATGGCGTCAGCACAGCAAACACCTCCGGTACAGTCTATTTCTTTGTTGCATCATCAGGACAATCCAGAAGGAAGTATTGTTTCAGCACAAGCAGATGATTCTCCATCTCCTGTGTTGAGTTTTTCGCGAGCTAGTATTGTCGCAATGACTACTGGTAGTAGACCACAAGTGCAACTAGCACAGATGGAGACCACAGAGACAAGGAGACCTAAAAAAACCAAGAGTTGTTGTCGAGTTATGTGACATTATTGTCGTTCGAGAAAAACAACCCTTAGCTTTTTTAGTTCGATACCGAACAGTTGCAAAGGTTGGTTCGATTGGATTCGTTGTACGCAACGGCTTCCAATGTTCTGCATAAAAAACAAGTTTCTGAGAAGATAGATTTCTTAAGTATTGGGGAAATAATATGTTTGTTGATATGTTTGACGTATGGGAATATGATCTCAAGGTGGCAGAAGATAGCGATCAATACGATAATTTTAGGGAAAACGATTTTAATATTAATTTTGAAATAGATGATTTAGAAAAAATAAAACAAATTTTTAAAAGTAAAAAAATAGATGTTAATGCAAGCAACAACGGTGGCCGAACACTTCTGCATCTTGCAGCAATGGCTGGTCGACTAGATGTTGTAGAATGGCTTATTGAAAATAGAGCTGATATTACTAGACGTACTGGTATTCGTGGTAGGGTGCCTTTACACTATGCTGCAAGTAATGGTCATTTAGGTGTTGTGGAGTGTCTTGTTGAGTGGGGAGCTGCAATTGATGAAGAAGCTCAGGACGAGAATAACGGAACACCACTGGCTTACGCAATGCAATCCGTTTTTAATCGATACAACCCTGTTGCAGGGTGGCTTATAGACCATGGTGCCAATATCTACCATAAGTCAGTATATGACTTTTTTAACACTTGTCCTTTAAATAAAAAATTGTATTTATCTATGATTGAGGGATTATATCCTTACCTGATAAAATATCTCAGACCTCGTCAAGAAGAGAGCTTAATAAGAAGCGGGTTTAATGCAATGCTAAAGAATCTTGCTTTGAAAAACTACGCAAAACGAATGGCAATTGATTATACGGCTTTGATGGAGTATTTTCAGCATACCCCAGCAATTTTAAAAGAAAACACTGATCCGTATTTTAACGTATGGCGACAATTGTCGATATCGTCATTACCATTCGAAATAAAAGTGAAGATTGCAGGCCTTGTTATTGGCAGCGTCGAGCCAACAGAAAAAGAGGTAGGCTGTGCGGCGAAAAAGCTCAAAAACAAGGAAAAGGAGTGTGAGGTGCATTCAGTTACAACTGGCATTCCAAGTGCAGTATCAACACCGCATGATAGCTTTCAGCAAGCCGAGGGGTCATCTGCCGATAGGGCGTTGATGTTATCTCAATTTCAGATTCATGCGATTTCAAGCGTTGATCGTGAAGATTTAAGATCGTCAAGTCTTGCGGCAAACGCAAAAAAAGAATGACAGCAAGATGAGGCAAGCAGCAAGCACTATTATATGCTTTGCAACTCGTCGATTTAAAAAAAATTATCCCTTATCTTAGTACCATTCGGATCTGCCTCTTCTTTAAGACTAGGATCCATAGCAGCCATCGGCGTCGCATCTAGTAGCGAACCAAAATCGAAAAATAATCCTGATTGTGCCTTGTCTACGAGGTCAATTTGTTTAGAATGCTTAATGTTGGGTAAAATACCTGCTAAAATTTCAGGTAATCTTGTAAAGACGTTCCCATTTTCATA
>Ga0302315_10000219_pt1 | contig 71172 bp, 64 predicted proteins | sample III_Palsa_N3_1_FD_200532 | JGI IMG/M metagenome (GOLD analysis project Ga0302315, IMG submission 200532) | Peat permafrost microbial communities from Stordalen Mire near Abisko, Sweden - III_Palsa_N3_1 | ecosystem: Environmental > Terrestrial > Soil > Palsa > Peat permafrost | place: Sweden...
TGTTGGTTTTGAGGAGCGTTGTCGCGAGTTTGTCGACTACTTTAAACCCAAAATGGTTGAATTAAATCAACTATTAACCGATAACCAGATCTTTATCAGCCGCACAGCAAACGTTGGCGTATTGCCGCTTGATGTGGCTATTAACTACGGCTGCTCGGGCCCTATGCTGCGCGGTTCGGGCCTTAAATGGGATCTGCGGCGCATTGATGGCTATTCTGTTTACCCTGAGCTTGACTTTGATATCCCGGTAGGCAAAGGCGAAATGGGTACCGTTGGCGATTGCTGGGACAGGTATAAAGTGCGGGTTGATGAGATCGAGCAATCGTTAAAAATGATTGAGCAATGCCTTGACCGCTTGCAAAATGAGCTGAAACGCACCCCTGAATTCGACCCGCGGGCAAAGCTACCCCGAAAGATCACCCCTAAAGCGCAGGATTATTATGTACGCTGCGAGGGCGCAAAAGGCGAGTTAGGGTTTTACTTTATGGCCGATGGCCGGTCGGAAATACCTACCCGTGTAAGGGCACGCGGTCCAAGCTTTAATAATCTGTCTGTATTGCCAGAGTTAGCCAAGGGCGTTATGATAGCCGACCTGGTAGCCATTATAGGCTCTATCGACTTTGTATTGGGCGAGGTTGACAGATAGGTAGTTAAAAACGGAAGGTCAGAAAGGGGTGTCATGCTGAGGCACTCGAAGCATGAGCGTAGGGGCGTCGCGAACTATGCATTAACGATAATGCAAGTCGTATAGGCCTTTGCCCGCATGCTTCGAGTGCCTCAGCATGACAACCCACGCAACATTTGTGAAAGATAATCCATCTTCCGAACAGCTATGCTTATAGCAACAACAAAAAAGGCCTCCTTACCGGAAGCCATTTTCATTTATATATTGTGGACTTTTAGGGCTTATTTATCATAAACCTTCACCATAAAAACATAGTTCTTTAGTTTTTTCAATTGTTGTACAGGTGTTAAATTGGCTAAAGTATTTTTGGTGTTAAGATTTACCTTTTTATCTAATGAATCGATCGCGCTTAATAAATAGCTTGATTTAACAGCGAAATGTACACCCTCTAATTGGGTTTGTTTAGCTTGTACAATACCTATTACATTTCCCTTATCATCCATTAACGGGCCACCGCTGTTACCAGGGTTTATCGGGATAGATATCTGGTAGTCGAGGCTATCGCCGTTAAGGCCGTTGGCAGATGTTACCTTGCCATAGCCATAAGTCCCTGATTCCTGCGGATATCCGTAAGTATAAACGCTTTCGGCCAGGTCGCTTTCAGCCTTTTTAATAGTATAGGGTATTGGCGGCAGGTTTCTGAACGATGTATCGGTTATTTTTAAAATGGCTATATCGTTTTCAGGCTGGGTATATAATACTTTTGCCTTAAATGATTTACCTGCTGCATTTTGAACATATACAGAATCATTTTCGCTCACCACATGATAATTTGTAACCAGCAGCCCGTTTGAGGTAATAGCAAAACCGGTTCCGCTAAACCTTTCCAATGTATTTTTAACAGGCCTGTTGCCTTGGGCAACTGTTTGGTTCAACCTGTCGGTCTTTTGTTTTAAACGAACAACCTCACCTCTTAACTGGATATATTTTGATTCTTGGTTACTTAGGTTACCGGTAACAAACAGCGTACATAAAATAGCAAATATAGCTATTGAAGCAGCTACAGATATTTTTGAATGATGATTACGCCATAACCTAACCACCCATGAGGGATGCACCATCAATTCTTCGGTCAAGGTATGCACATCGATCTCATCATGAATAGCGTCCAGGCGGCCTTCTAAAGCCAGGCGGTCGCTGTATTGCTTTAATAGCTTAACAAATTCCTGGTGCTCGGCTATTTTGGTATTAATAGCGGTATCGCCTTTGCGCAATAATTCAAATTGTTTACGTTCCTCAGGGCTCATTTCGCCATTAAGGTACCTTTCAATTTCTTCTAATAATTTACCATCGTTCATCCTTCTGTTCTCCTTACTATTTCTGGTGAAAAAATAATTTTTTCAACCTTTGCAGGCATTTATATTTTTGCGTTTTGGCATTATCGGCATTGGTATAACCAAACCGCTCGCATATTTCCTGCATCGACCGGTTATGGATATAAAAATCTTCCATAATAGTTTTACAGGGTTCGCCTAATAAGCGGAGCGCTGCCTCCATTTTACTAAACTGCATATCCATATCATTCTGCCGTTCCACCTCATCTTCAACCGGCGAATAATCCTGGAAATCCTTTATATCCCCGCTGTACCTGCTCATCTGGCTCAGCCTTTTAAGCCAAAGCCTGCGGCATACCGAGTAAATAAACGTTTTGAGTTTGCTGCTTAGCTCAAAATCTCCCGCTTTAATTTTATTGTATAATATAATTATAGCTTCCTGGTATATGTCTTTAGCATCATCAGGGCTGCCATTATTATTTATGATCAGTTGCAACACCATCGGAAAGTAAGCGACATACAATCGTTTTAAAACACTCTCCGAATTATTAAGTATCCCTAATATAACTTCACTATCAGTTGGGATCGAACCTTTTAATTCTTTATTCACTACTTAATATTCACTCCTTAATACTATTTATATGAAATTGTAACCCTATTATTTACAAAAAAATCTAATTTAATAAATTAAGGTTACCTTTTTAAAATTGGCGCATTAAAAGCAACAAATACTTAAACAAAATACGCCATGAAAAACATTGTTAAACTGGGTGTTATTGCCTTAACTGTATTGTCATTTACTGCCTGTTACTTTGGCGATAAAACCAAAAAACCAATCGACTCTACATCTACCACTGTAAAGGTTGATTCATCTGTTAAAACAACTACTGTTGATAGTGCCAAAAATGACACTACCAAAAAAGATACTACAAAAAAGTAATCTTTTTGCGGTTTAGTAGTTTTGAGGCAGCCCCATAAACCGGGTTGCCTTTTTTATTTACAAATTTGTTCCCGGAACTAAAAATAACTATTTGATAATCAATACAATATTAAATAAAACGACTATTTCTATAGATTTTATATTTTTATTTAAAATTTGTGGGTTACCTTTTTTAATTAATTGTATTAAGAAGTAAATATAAACGTATAACTATGAAAAATTCATTCAAATTAGCAGCTTTAGCATTAGTGCTATCTGTTTCAGTTGCAGCTTGTGGCGGTAAAAAAAGCGATTCTGCTTCAGATTCAAGTGCAAATAAAACTGATTCTGCAACCAAAACAGTAACCGATACTACCAAAAAAGATACTACCATTAAAAACGATACCACTAAAAAGGATACCACGGTTAAAACAACAGTAAAAACTACTACCGAAACAAAGAAAAAATAATTTATAATTAAACTTAACCCCCAAAAACAATGAAAAATTCATTCAAAGTTGGCTTTTTAGCCTTAGCCATCGCCGTTTCTTTTGCAGCTTGTAAAGCTAAATCATCTTCATCTGCTGCCGATTCAGCAAAAGCTGCTGACTCAGCTAAAGCTGCCGATTCAACTAAAGCTGCTGATTCAGCTAAAGCTAAAGGTGCTGACACATCTAAAAAAGACACTACAGCTAAAAAAGATACCACTGCAAAGAAATAGTGATTAGTTTTTTTAACTGATTTTTAGTTTTTTACAACAGAAAAGGTAATTCCATGCATTTTTTTTAAAATGCATGGGTTACCTTTTTGCATTTTAGGTATTAATAAGCAAAACTATTAATCACTTTTAAAAAAATTAACATGAAAAACGCATTCAAAGTAGGCTTCTTAGCTTTAGCTATCGCCGTTTCTTTCGCAGCTTGTAAAAGCAAATCAGGTGCATCTGCTGCAGATTCAGCTAAAATGGCTGATTCAGCTAAAGCTGCAGATTCAGCTAAAATGGCTGATTCAGCTAAAATGAAAATGGACACTTCTAAAATGAAAGCTGACAGCGGCAAAATGAAAGCTGACACTTCTAAGAAAAAGTAATCTCAGTTTTTAAAACAAAAAAACGCCCCGGTAATTATCGGGGCGTTTTTTGTTTAACGGCATTTTAATACCAGGTTAAATATCCTGATCAGGATTTCCCCCTGAACAATGAAATTATCCAGATAAGAATAGCTATTACAACAATTACAGCTATAATGCCAACTACCGCGCCGGCTTTAAAAATGCCGCCAATAACAGAGCATCCGCTCATGGCCATTATGGCCACAGACAGTAACAATAAGTTTAATTTTCTCATTTTTTAGGTTGTTTATATGATATGATGCTGTTAATAACAATAATAACATCGCTTTGTTGGTACATTTTATGGCTGTTATAAAATATTTATTTAGGCTAATTCATACAGATAAGTAATTTTACAGCCTACTATGAATACTCCGATATTATCTATTAAGCATGCTACCGTAAGGTTGCTGAACAACACGCTGTTTAAGCACTTAAACTTCACTATTGATAAAGGGCAGAACTGGGCAATAATTGGCGAAAGCGGGTCGGGCAAAAGCGCATTGCTACAAACCATAGCAGGCAGGTTTAACATCACCGGCGGCGAAATAAAATATCATTTTTTTGAGGAGTTTTTTAATGATCACCCGGCTAATGATAACAGCATAACCCATCAAAAGCTGATAGCCCTGGTTGAATCGAAGCACCATTTCAGAAACCTTTCAAATACCACCGAATTTTATTACCAACAGCGTTATAATTCATCAGATTCGGAGGATGCTTTAACTGTTGAGGAATACCTGTTATCGATAAATCCCCTACCCCGGAAGGATATTTACTGGGATCTGAATAAAGTTATAGCTACACTAAACCTGCATAATTTACGGGCAAAACAACTCATCAAGCTATCAAACGGCGAAACCAAGCGTTTAATGCTGGCTGCCGCATTGTTAAAAAACCCATTATTGTTATTGCTCGATACTCCCTTAACAGGCCTTGATGTGCAAACAAGAGCAGCCTTCAATTTGATACTTGATGAAATAATTGCATCGGGCATTACGGTAATTATGGCCACATCGCCCTATGAAGTACCCGATGCTATAACTGATATAGCAGTATTAAAAGATAGCGCCATTGCCCAGCTAATTAAAAAAGATGAATTTGACCCCGCCTTATTTATAAATAGCACTGCTGATACCATCGACAAAACAAAACTACAAGCAGTGCTTAACAACACTGATAAAACAGACTACGGTTTAATAGTAAAAATGACTAACGTACACATAAAATATGCGGATAAAGTTATTTTAAACGATGTGAACTGGCAGGTTTTACCCGGCGAACGCTGGGCGTTGCTTGGCCCCAATGGTGCAGGCAAATCAACTTTGTTAAGCCTCATCAATGGCGATAACCCACAAGCTTATGCCAATGATATTGTCCTGTTTGATAAAAAGCGCGGCACCGGTGAAAGTATTTGGGATATCAAACGTAAAATCGGTTTCGTATCGCCCGAACTGCATCAGTACTTCCCAACAGAAAATAGTTGCCTGCAGGTAATTGAATCGGGGTATTATGATACGCTCGGCCTGTTCAGGCCCAGTCAGAAATCAAAGGCGGATGCCGCATTAAGCTGGATGCAAGCTTTGGAAATTGACCAGTACGCCCGGCACCTGCTCAAAAATATCCCGGCCAGTGCCCAGCGTTTATGCCTGCTGGCAAGGGCGCTCATCAAAAACCCCGACCTGCTGATATTCGACGAGCCCTGCCAGGGCATGGATGCCCATCAGCAAATGCACTTTAAACAGGTAGTAAACACAATTTGCGACCTGAGCGATGTTACGCTGATATACGTAACCCATTACCAGCATGAGATACCCGACAGCGTGACTAAGGTGTTGCATTTAGATAAGGGAATGGTGGTTAAAACACCCTAACCTAACCGTTCCGTTTTGCAGGGGTACGTAAAATAGCACCTGAAAATTCCGGCCAATACATTTGCTATTCCATCACACTTTGCCTAACCATAAATAAAGGCAATGGGCCATTTTCTAATATACGGTCGTGAAATTTCTTAATGTCAAAACTCCTTCCCTGCTTTTTCATCAGTTCCTGTTTCCAACCGCTTATTTGCGCAGCGCCGTAATTATATGTAATAGCCTGTACCGGCCATCTTTTAACACGGGCTATTTCACGCAGGGCAATATCGTCGTGATTATGGATATTTTGCCGCCAAAAAGCAAGTGCCTGCGCGTTTGTCCACCCGTAATAGTTTAATCCAACATCCATAGGCACCCTTACGGCCCTTACAATATCCCATTCACATTCCCCAAGTTCATCATAAGGTGTTTTATACACGCCAAGCACTTTTCCTAATTTCTCGGTATAAGCAGCCCATCCCTCGGCATAACACATGTAAAAAAACAGCTGTTGAACTTTTGAATGTTGCTGCTCCGCATAAACCGATGCCTGGTAATGGTGCCCCGGCACACCTTCATGTATAAACAGCCAGCCAACCTGCCGGGTGTTATAAGGTTTGCCAAACAGGTTATAATAAAAGGTATTGTTATCATAATAGCCGGGCGTTTGTGCAAGCGCCGCATCGGCGCCTCTTTTAATAGTTAATGGTAGTATGGTATGTGCGTTAAAAACTTTATGCAAGTTATGGTACACCGTATCGCGTGCCTGCTCAAATAAATGCTGTACCAGCACTGTATCTGCGGTAAAAAATTGGGGGTCGTTAAGGTGCCGGTAAAAAAAATCTTCGCTTAGCCCGGTTGCTTTGCGTAGCTCCTGAATATGTGCTTTAACGCCCTTTACTTCGCTTAGGCCAAACTTGTATATCTGGTCGGGACTAACATCCGCGCTGAGCCATTTCTTTAATAAATATTTGTACCATGCTTTGCCATTGGGTACGGTGAATATGCCGTTTGATGGAATACTGTCGGGCTTATCGGCCAGCCATTGTTTTTCCAGCGTTAACCTGTTCAAATTCAAGTCAGTTTCATAAGCTATTTGTAAATAATCCTGCTGCTGGCTATGTGTTAATTTATTTACTTGATAAACATTTAACCCGCTTTTAATATTGCTGAAAAAACTTACTTGTTTATCAATCTCTTTCGCGGTACCAATATGCTTTAGCCCGTCAACATAACTCAATTCCAAATCGGGTATATGCAGTAACTGATAACCGGTAACAAAACTATCGCTGAATTTATTAAAATCGGGCTGCTGGCTTAAGGCTAAGCGGGGCAACATACAAACAACCATAAAAGTTAGCAATATCTTCATCATCTTGTTATTATAAACCGGTTACAGATCAGGTTTTTTTGGCTTTTTTATATTTCGACCCCGGCCAAAGGTTTTTGTTACAAAAAGCCTATCCGGGCACAAGTCACCTCTGCATTACCCAACCCACAAGACTTGCGCTATAGCATCCCCGCAAATTGTCCCTCCCCTGTAAAACTTCACACCCAAATCACTTTCAACTTTAAACCTTCAACTTTAAACTTATATTTGTATATGAATACTGCCGATCTGCTACAGCGTGCTTTACAATTCGATTTTCTTACACAGGAAGAAGGTGTTTTTTTATACAATAACGCCTCCACACCCGATTTGATGTACACAGCTAATGAACTGCGTAAAAAGCAGGTGCCGCATGGCAAAGTTACCTGGCAAATTGACCGTAATGTAAATACCACCAACGTTTGCATAGCTAATTGCAAGTTCTGCAACTTTTTCCGTCGCCCGGGGCACGAGGATAGTTATATTACCGATATAGAAACCTACAAGCAAAAGATCGAAGAAACATTCCGCTATGGCGGCGATCAGCTATTGCTGCAGGGTGGGCATCATCCCGATCTCGGCCTTAAATTTTATGCCGACCTGTTTAAACAATTAAAAGAACTATACCCAAACCTTAAACTTCACTCTTTAGGGCCACCCGAAATTGCCCACGTTGCAAAACTGGAGAGTATGAGCCATATTGATGTGTTAAGGGCATTAAAGGAGGCTGGTCTTGATTCGTTGCCCGGCGCTGGTGCAGAGATATTGAACGACCGTGTACGCAGGCTTATATCAAAGGGGAAATGCGGCGGTAAGGAATGGCTGGATGTAATGCGTGCCGCCCACCAGCTTAATCTACCAAGCTCGGCAACCATGATGTTTGGTCACGTAGAAACTATTGAGGAGCGTTTTGAGCATTTGGTTTGGATACGCGAGGTTCAGGCAGAAAAGCCCGAAGGCGCATATGGCTTTGTCGCTTTCATTCCCTGGCCTTTCCAGGATGATGGCACCTTGCTGCGTAAAGTGCGTGGTATTACCAATAATGTTACCGGCGATGAATATATCCGCATGATAGCATTAAGCCGCATTATGCTGCCCAATATTAAAAACATACAGGCCTCGTGGCTTACTGTGGGCAAACAAGTAGCACAAATATGCCTGCATGCCGGGGCAAATGATTTTGGCTCTATTATGATAGAAGAAAATGTAGTATCGGCCGCGGGGGCACCGCATAGGTTTACCGCCAAAGGCATACAGGAATCAATAAAAGAAGCCGGTTTTGAGCCACAGCTGCGCAACCAAAAATATGTTTGGCGCGATGTACCTGTGCAAATTGAAGAGCAGGTGATAAATTATTAACAGGTTTTTTCAAAAACTAAATAAAAAAGCCGCCTGTGTTATCCACAAGACGGCTTTTTTATTAACTGTTATTTTTATTAGTTCACTATAAATGATCCTTCTAACAAAGCTAATACTTCAGCCTGGGTCAATGGTTCATCAAATGCTGCAGTAGCTACAGAAACTGATGTACTGCTGCTGCTTTCAATACTTGGTAATGTTAAAAGGTTAATACCACCTACTGTAGTATTATTTTCTGGCGTAGCACCTGCATAATTAGCATCAACCAGGCTTATGCCGGTATCATTACTATTAGCAACAGTACTGGTTATCCAGGGGTTAATAACCACGTGATAAGTATTAGCACGTAAATAACGTATGGCTGCTGCATGCCTTGCCTCAACTGCATGGATATCCAATGCATAAGTTAAAACAGCGTTACCTGCTAAATTAGCAGCCTGTCCTTTATAAGCACGTACACCTGTATCTTCAAATGTTTCGGCTACAGCTAAAAATGTTTGGTAGTTAGAAAAAACATCAGCAAAAGGGCCATTACCTTTACCGTTACCGCCCGTAAAATCAAAAGTTAATGATGATTTAGCTACAGGGGTACCACCTGATGCGGTGATAGCGCCTTGTAAAAATGTAACGTGGTTATCTTCATCTGTTTTTATGGCGCCGATATAAGTAGCATCTCCCGCAGGTACTAACCCACTTGTTCCAACACCTGCATCATAAAACGATGATTCAAGATATTCAAGTGTTAATGCAAAATTCAATACAGCAATAACACCTGCTGATGTAGTTGCACCGTATGCTTTTTTAAATAAAGTACCTAAAGCAAATGGCATAGCAGCTACCGCTACCTTTGAACCAAAGCTGGTAATATTTTTTATCGCCGCGCGGCGTGGATTGATCCGATCCTGAAATTCAGGATCGATCTTTTCAATTTCTTCTATTATTTTATAAAAATTCATGACTTTTAATGATTAAAGAGGTGATTAACTAAAGCTTTTGGCCGATATTTTTGTTTTCAAATAAGTATTGGCCGCAGCTAAAACAACGCTTGGTTTGTTAGATATATTCAACGAGTTTGAATCAACCTGATCTGAACCCACAAAACTTACACCTAACAGGTTAGCAATTACTGATGCATGCCTTGCTTCTACCGAAACAATGCTGCCTGCAATGCCTAAATATGTAGTGTTAACTATCAAATAGCCCACACCGTCGTAAGCTGTTACACCTAAATCTTCAAATGCTTTGGCTGCGCCTAAAACACTTGCCCTGCTTGAGAAATCAATTTTACTAAAGTCAGGAGTTAAGGCCTGTATAGCTCCTGAACCTAATGCCGCTTTAAAAAATTCGCGGTGCAGTACTTCATGGTCGCGTATATCAGTTAAATAAGCAGTCTCTGTAATTGATATGCCTGAATAAGGAGAAGCCATTACCTGGGTGTAAAAGGCTGCTTCCAGTTGTTCCAAAGCATATGCGTAATTTAATATCCCCGGATCGCCTGAACCTACATCAATAGCGCCTGATGAAGGTACAACATTGTTGTGCTTGCTGCATGAGCTTGCGGCGCTTATTAACCCTATCCCCGCAACCCCGGCACCGGCATAGCGTAAAAATGACCTCCGTGCCATATTTACATTGCCTTCTGTAAGTTCTGTTTCTGTTTTCATAATAGATGATTAGTTTTGAATTATATGTTTATACAGGTAAGTACGTTTGATATGGCAAAGCAGTTTTTAATTTCAGTTAATGTTGTTACAACCTGAGAGAATACCTAATTTTATAATCAACAAGTGGAAAACACCGAACTTTATATTGAAGCTTTAATTTTTTCGTCTGAACAAAGTTTGCGTATCGAAGAGATAGCTTATTGCCTGCAGGCGGCCCTTGAGCGCGATGTTTCAACAGCGGCAATAAGCCAAAGCATAAGTAGCATCCAAAAAAAATACCAGGATGAACATTTCGCTATTGAATTGGTAAAGCTTAACAATGGTTATCAGTTTTTAAGCAAAAAGGCTTTTCACCCTGTTATAAGCCTGCTACAGGCGCAAAAATCAAAAAAGAAATTAAGCCAGGCAGCTATGGAGACGCTGGCTATTATCGCCTACCGGCAGCCCACAACAAAAACTGATGTTGAACAAATACGCGGCGTAAATTGCGATTACTCGGTACAAAAACTACTCGAAAAAGAGCTTATTATTATTGTTGGCAAGTCGGAAACTGTTGGTAAACCTATCCTTTATGGCACCAGCCCGCTATTTATGGATTATTTTGGTGTTAATGATATACAAGAATTGCCTCATATAAAAGAACTTACAAACAGCACAAATTCCATTGGTGAGCCCGAAGAATAAATTTTTCAATCATATTTTTATTGAAAATGATTTTGATTAATTTTACTATGAAAATAATTTAGTGATTTTTTAAAACGCTATATTGTATTAAATTACATTTTAATTTACATTGAGTTAAGTTTTAAAATAAAAATTCATCCAATGGGAACGCCAAAAAAACCTGTAAAGAAAAAGATAGCTTCGAAAACCCCCGGCGCGAAAAATTCAGCAACTCCATCAGATCCGAAGGAAAGGAAAAAGATAGTTGATGATGAAGACGATGATGAGGATTTTGATATGCCTTTAGATGAGCTGAGCGGCTACGAAAGCTTTGATGGCTACGAGGAAGAAGACGATTATTAATTCGTTTATATATATGGTATTATTGCAAAGCATTCAGGATATGCCTCTGGATGCTTTTTTTATATTCAGGCGGTACACAACACAATGCTTATAACCGAAGTTAATAATAAGGCTGCAAAAAAAGACTTTTTAGATACAGCCCGCATAATTTACAAAAACGATGATAAGTGGGTTTGCCCGCTTGATAACGATATTGAAGCCATTTTTGATCCTGCTAAAAATAATTTTCATCAGCATGGCAGAATTACAAGGTGGGTACTTACCGATGATAAGCAGCAATTAATTGGCCGCATAGCCGCCTTTATAAATAACGAAAAAGCCTATAATTACGAGCAACCTACCGGTGGCATAGGCTTTTTTGAATGTATTGACGATCAGCAGGCCGCTTTTATGCTGTTTGATACGGCTAAAAAATGGCTGCAGGATAATGGTATGCAGGCAATGGATGGCCCTATAAATTTTGGCGAAAATGATTCCTTTTGGGGTTTATTGGTTGAGGGTTTTACGCCACCATCATACGGCATGAACTATAATCCGCCTTATTACCAGGCTTTTTTTGAGAATTACGGCTTTAAAACCCTGTATGCGCAAATCACTAATCATTTAAACATCCTGAAGCCTTTTCCCGAAAGGTTTAGAAAGATAGCCACTTGGGTAACCAAAAAACCGGGCTATACCTTTAAGCACCTAAAAGCAAGCCAGATAGAGCAATTTGCAGCCGATTTTATAGAGATATATAACGATGCCTGGCAAGGCTTTGAAAATTTTGTACCCATCACCCACGCTACCATATTAGAAAGCTTTAAAAAGATGAAGCCCTTGATGGACGAAAAGCTGATATGGTTTGCCTATATAAATGGCGAGCCCGCATCCTTCAACATTATATTGCCCGATGCCAACCCCATGATAAAGCCATTAAATGGCAAATTAAACCTGGCCGGAAAGATCAAGTTTATATACCGAAAATGGAAAGGCGTTAACCGTATGCGGGCCATAGTAATGGGCACCAAACAAAAATTTCAGAACCACGGGCTGGAGTCGGCCTTGTTTATTACGCTTGGCGAGTATGTTTTGCCCATGAGCCAGTATGAAGAGCTGGAACTATCGTGGGTGGGTGATTTTAATGATAAAATGATAGCCATGCACGCCGCCATGGGAAGCGTATTTGGAAAAAGGCATTTAACTATGCGGTGTATTTTTTAGTGATTAGAGGTTAGTGATCCGTGATTAGTTAAATTGGAAAGCATGTATGATTTTTTTCTAATCACCAATCACTAACCTCTAGTCACTAGTATCAGGCTATTTCTCTTTTATGCCTTAGCTCTTCGAACAACTCGATAACCTTTTTTTGGAGTTCGATCACTTCGCTTTCGCGGTCAAGCAATCGTTTATTAACGGTTTCAAGTTCGCTTATAAATTTTTGGTCTTGCTGGTCAACTTCATTAAACGTAAGCAGTTGTACAACCGCCATTTCAAATAAAGTAGCTATCTGCTCAAGCCTCGATAAATTAATATCTGTTATGCCTGTTTCAATTTTTGAAAATGCTGGTATGGAAATGTCCAGTCTTTTAGCAACATCTTCCTGGCTCCATCCTTTTTGATGGCGCAATAACCTGATTTTTTTTCCCAGTGTTTTCATGTTTGTTTACAATGCATAAGGTTTTCGCAATAGTTAATAAAGTTATAATAATTTTTTAATATCCAAATAAAATATTTTAATTATTTTTTTTATGAACTGTTCAGTATCACGCAATTACATCAGATTGCTAAAATATTTGCTTGTGTTTAGCACTATTTTATAAACTTTGCCGCTACCCAATCTTTATTTTTCTTATGAATAATATATTTTATTCCATATTTACGCGCCTCATCCATTATAATATCCAGGTCGGGCGCTTCATAAAACCCGCTTAAATAAATTTCACCATCGTGTTTTAGCACTTCGCTATAGCGCTGTAACTGGTCGAGCAAAATATTACGGTTAATATTAGCCAGAATAATATCATACTGCTCATCGGGTATAACTTCCTTTGAACCGCAGATGGCTTTTATGTTAGTTATATGGTTTAGTTCGGCGTTCTCAATGGTACTGTCGTAACATACCGGGTCGTAATCAATGGCGGTTACTTCAGCGGCGCCCAGTTTAGCGGCCATTATAGCTAATATCCCTGTCCCGCAGCCCATATCCAATATTTTTTTGCCTGCAAAATCATTTTCAAGCATCAATTGCAGCATCATTGAGGTAGTTTGATGGTGCCCGGTACCAAAAGCCATTTTAGGGTCTATCACAATTTCGTACGCAAACTCGGGCCGGGGAGCATGAAAAGTAGCCCGCACAAAAATTTTATCTGCTATGGCGATGGGTTCAAAATTGCTTTCCCATACCTCGTTCCAGTTTTTTTGGGGGATGAGGCTTATCTCGTACGAAAAAGTGAACATATCCTGGTAAACGCCCAAAGCCTCATTTAGCTTTTCCTCGTCAAAATCATCTGCCGGTATATAGGCTTTAAAGCCAAATTCCAACTCTTCAAAGGTGTCAAAACCTATATCGCCCAGGGTATTTATCAGCAGATCTTGCTGATAATCCTCGGTGGTTATAACGGTAAAAAGCAGTTCGTAGTAATTCATTCCGGTTCCTCAGTTCCTTTAGCCTTATGAATAATTTTAATATCCAGCAAATACAAAATTAAAAATATAATTGCCCAGTAACTTAATTGGATCAGTGTAAAATAGACTATAAATTGAATAAAAGGCCTTATACCCTGCTGCTGGCTCCAAATGATATAGCTAACCCCTGTGGCGAAAACAAGGCATATTAAAACAGTGATCACAAAAGTAAGCAGGAATGATTTGTATGATCTTAACAGCAGCCTATCCCACAAGGGCACGATAATAAGGTATTGGGTTAGTATGGCAACTATAAATGGCAAGGCTGCAAACAACTTGAAATAAGCCATCAGGCTGTAAATATTACCATCGCTTATGGTACCAAGTGCAAGCGAATGATACGCCATGTTAAATTTAACAATCACCCAAAACACAGCAAATGCCAGCAACGGGGGCAAAACAACTTTTAGCAGCGTTCTCATATCGAGCTATTTATCCCGAGAGCTATCGGGGTGAGGAATGAGATATGCGGCAAGATGTTCATTCGGTAATTATTGTATTTTTTTAAAACTTTCGGGTATCAGATTTTCCGGGGCAGCTATTAACGTATCTGTTGTTTTGCGTGACTTGAAAGTAAAAATACTATCTGTTGAACTGATCAACTCATAATCCCTGTTGCCCATGTCAAAAATATTCGGGGCCGACAGGTACCATTTTTCATTCAAAATAATATCACTGCCAATATATCTTGCGAATTTTCCGTTGGCATCTTTAGCAAAAAGCAGGCATTTAAAATTTTTATCCAAATACACTATTGGCTTTGCTGTATCTTTCCAGTCGCTGCTTTTTAAAACCCAGTATTTATAATTGCCGCCTGTTAACATATCTTCCTTACTTTCAGGCTGGCATGAGGTAATTAAACCCAATACCCCACACAAAAGAAAATATATAAATAGCCTTTTCATTTGCCCTTCAACTTGATCAATTAAACACCTTCAAAATATCAACAAAATCGCGCGATTTTAAGGATGCGCCGCCAATCAACCCGCCATCAATATCGGCTTGCGCGAATAATTCCGGTGCGTTTTTAGGGTTACAGCTGCCACCGTATAAAATGGTGGTATCATCAGCCACCTGCTGGTTATATTTTGCAGCAATTTCCTTGCGGATAAAAGCATGTATCTCCTGCGCCTGTTCGCTCGACGCGGTTACGCCTGTGCCAATAGCCCAAACCGGCTCATAAGCTATAACCAATTTACCAAATTGAGTTGCATCGAGGTGAAAAACACCTTCGGCCAATTGGCTTTTTATAATATCAAAATGCTTATTCGCCTCACGCTCCTGTAAGGTTTCGCCAATACAGAAGATAGGCTTTAAGTCGTGCTTTAAAGCGGTATCGGTTTTCTTAGCTAACAATTCATTGGTTTCATGAAAATACTGGCGGCGCTCCGAGTGGCCTAAAATTACATAGGCAGCACCTACCGAATGGATCATTTTTGCAGATACTTCACCTGTATAAGCTCCCGACTCGGCCTGGTGTGCGTTTTGCGCGCCTACCGAAATTTTGGTGTAGCCTTTTGCCATCTGTACCAAACTATGCAAATGAATAAACGGACTGCAAACCACAGCTTCCTGCTTGCCGGTCACTTCGTCCTTTATCATATTGGTTATTTCCGAAAATAAGCCCAAACCTTCGTTATAATCAAGGTTCATTTTCCAGTTTCCGGCAACTATTTTTTTTCTCATGCTTTTTATATTGATTGAATTAGTGATTGAGTGAATGAGTGATTTGTCTGATTATTAAAACTGTCTATATTGCTTAGTCAGTTCAAATATTTGGGTTAATATGCTTTTTTCGTTTTCGTTAAACTCCCGGTGTTCACGGCGGGCGAAAACCTTTGCGGTGGTTTCCAGGGCTTTATTTAGCGAATATTCTTCGAGCCCATACTGCGCTCCGCCCCAGCTAAAATCGGGCACATGGTTAGGCGGGAAGCCTGCACCAAAAACATTGGCGCTTACCCCTACTACCGTACCTGTATTAAACATGGTGTTTATACCGCACTTGGCATGATCGGCCATTATTAAGCCGCAAAATTGCAGGCCCGTTTTACGGTAATGCCCGGTGGAGTAGTCCCACAATTTTACCTCGGCATAGTTGTTTTTTAGGTTGGAATTGTTGCTGTCGGCACCAATATTGCACCATTCACCAACCACAGCATTGCCCAAATAACCCTCGTGGCCCTTGTTGGAATAACCCCAGATAACCGCATTGTTTATTTCGCCGCCAACCCTGCAATACGGGCCAACGGTAGTAGCGCCATATATTTTAGTCCCCATTTTAACCTGCGAATCATTGCATAAAGCAAAAGCGCCGCGGATATTGGTGCCTTCCCAAACCTCGGTGTTTTTGCCCAGGTATATCGGCCCGTTTATGGTACTAAAAGTGCAGCATTCGGCAATAACGCCATCCTCAGCAAAAAAATCATTACCGATAATGGTATTGGTGGCACTCATGGTTGCGCTGGTACGGCCTTTGGTCAACAGTGCAAAATCCTTCCGCAACTCCACATCATTCTTCCTGAAAATATCTTCGGGATAACGGATCACTACCGCCGACTGCTCATAATTGATAACACGGTCAAAACCGGCAGCAGCATCAAATTTCTTGGCTTCGCTTTCACCCAGCTTTACAGCTATTAAAGCACCATCATGCTTTAACGCCTCGCCGCTTTTTAGTTTGTCAATTGCTTCTATAAGGTCAGTATCCGGACAAAAAGCGCCATTAATGAATATATTATCCTTAGCAATTTTTAAAGGGAACTTGCCCTGTAAATAGGCTTCGGTTTTAAAAGAAAAGTCTGTATTTAAATATTGTCCCCACTTTTCGGCGATGGTAAGTATGCCAATACGCAGGTCGGCAACAGGGCGAGTGTAGGTTAAAGGGAGTAGTGTTTGATGCGCGTTATCTTCAAAAAGAATAATTGCCATGGCGCAAAAATAAAAAAGTCTCCCGATGTATCGGGAGACTTATAATATTATTTATAAACAAATAATTATTTCTTGTTATAACGTGTGCGGAATTTGTCGATACGCCCTGCAGTATCCACCAGTTTCATTTTACCGGTATAGAACGGGTGCGAGGTATGAGAAATTTCTAATTTTATTAATGGATATTCGTTACCGTCTTCCCATTTTACGGTTTCGCGGCTATCGATGCATGATTTAGTTAAAAAAGCATAGTCGTTCGACATATCCTTAAATACAACTAATCTATAATTTGATGGATGCAGGTCTTTTTTCATTGTTATTATTTGTTTTTTATCGGCAATGAAGCTATCATAAGTGTAGCTGTTTTTATGGCAGCATACGATGGCTTCATTGTGCTTAATTCTTATAAAAGAGGTGCAAATGTAGGAAATTAATTCAAAAGTTAAAAGTGAAAAGTTAAAAAAAATGAGATTAGTGGTTGGAGGTTAGAGATTGGTGATTAGTTGCCCTTCCGTTTTTGTAGATACGCAATATTTTGTATCTCCCGACGATGGGTTCGTTAATCGCTCCCACAAGTGCTCGATCATATCTTACATTTACAAAAATCTATCTTATCTTTAACTATTCATGCCACAAATAAAACGCACATTACTTTTATTACTTATTTTTATTGCTGCTTCATTGGCATTAAAAGCCCAACAACAAGCTGTGAAAAATGATGTGATTATTAATATAATGGGCACAACACATAGTGACAGCATATCATTAAGTTTTACTATGAATATATTAAGGAAAAATGACAGTATTAAACTCGTGAGTTCAAAGGTTGATATGCTAACAAAGGCACAAATAAATAGTGATTATCCTCCATTTATTATGCATAGAGGGAATAAATATAAAAAAGAACTGAATACTGATGGCTCTTTTAAACAGTACGCTTTTTATGATGATCGCTCAGTGTTGTTAAAACCTCATGTAAAGGCTGGCAAGGATTCAATATTTTATATGATTTGTATAAAATTAATTGATTCTATCGCACGAACAAGAAAAGAAATACTTGAACAGGTTCATCCTCAAAACAATTTGCCTTATTCCCTTGATGATGGTAAACCCCAAATCACATACGAAATCATAACCCCTTCAGAAACAAAAATCATAAATCTAAACTATCCCGCATCAGTGTCCCCATCGCTTTTATTTAGCTTATTTGCGGCGATATATGCTGTAGAGCATTAATTGAATTTAAAAAACAATAATTAACCCATAGCCTAATCTCTCACCGATTATTGCCGCTAATAAAAATCCCATAAATCCGTTCAAACCTGGTTCTCGCATAATTCAATCAACACCCCATTTGTACCCTTCGGATGCACAAAGCAAACCAATTTATTATCCGCGCCCAGCTTTGGCTCTTCATTCAGCAGCACAAAGCCTTCACTTTTTAACCGCGCCATTTCTGCTTTGATATCTTTCACCTCAAACGCTATATGATGGATGCCCTCCCCTTTTTTGGCTATAAACTTAGCTATCGGGCTATTATCGCTCAGGGCTTCTAATAGTTCAACTTTATTTGGGCCGCATTGTAAAAACGCTGTTCTAACGTTTTCTGACGCTACATCCTCTGTTTTATACACATTTGTATTCAGCAGCTTTTCGTATATGGTTTTGGCAGTTGCAATGCTGTTTACGGCTATCCCAATGTGCTCTATCTTTTCCATATCCAAATATTGCAAATTAATGACGGCTTACATATAATAACCCTTGTTTTGAATGATTTTAAATAAAAACTTTGCATATCTTTGTATGTTAAATAAAAGCTATGAATATCCCCGTATATTTAGATAATAACGCTACTACACCAATGGATCCGCGCGTGCTGGATGCTATGCTGCCTTACTTTGTCGAAAAGTTTGGTAATGCCGCCAGTCGTAACCACCCATTTGGCTGGGTAGCCGAAGAAGCCGTAGACTATGCCCGTGAGCAAGTAGCGAAACTGATAGGTGCCAGCGAAAAAGAGATCATCTTTACTTCTGGCGCTACCGAATCAGACAACCTTGCTATTAAAGGCGTTTTTGAGATGTACCACGAAAAAGGCAACCACATTATCACCACCGTTACCGAACATAAAGCAGTGCTTGATGCCTGTAAACATGTGGAGAAACTTGGCGGCAAGGTAACTTACCTGCCTGTTAAGGAAGATGGCCTGGTTGATCTGGAAGAGCTTGAAAAAGCCATGACGCCTGAAACTATCCTTGTTTCCATCATGTATGGCAATAACGAGATAGGTGTTATACAACCTATAAAAGAAATTGCAGCCATAGCCCACAAGCATGGCGCCTTAATGATGACCGATGCCGTACAGGCAGTTGGTAAAATACCTGTGGATGTTAATGCTGATGGTATTGACCTGCTGGCATTATCGGCACATAAAATATATGGCCCTAAAGGCGTTGGCGCACTATATGTACGCCGTAAAGGCCCGCGTGTTAAAGTTACCGCCCAAATGGATGGTGGCGGCCACGAGCGCGGCATGCGCAGCGGTACTTTAAATGTACCCGGCATTGTTGGCTTAGGCAAGGCCTGCGAGCTTTGCATGCAGGAAATGGAAAGCGAAGCAAAACGCTTATCGGCCCTGCGCGATAAATTGCAGTCGAAATTAACTGTGCTTGAAGAAAGCTATGTGAACGGCAACCAGGAACACCGCTTGCCGCATGTAGCCAACATCAGCTTTAAGTATGTTGAGGGTGAAGGCTTAATGATGGCCATGAAAGATCTGGCGGTATCATCAGGTTCAGCCTGTACATCAGCTTCGCTGGAACCATCGTATGTATTAAAAAGCTTAGGCCTGTCGGATGATCTGGCGCACTCTTCTATACGTTTTGGTTTGGGCAGGTTCACTACCGAAGAAGAAGTAGATTACGCTATCGAAGTAACCAAAAAATCGGTTACCCACCTGCGCGAACTATCACCACTTTGGGAAATGTTTAAAGAAGGCATCGACCTTGACTCAATTGAGTGGGCGGAACATTAATTTAATTTGAAGATGTGGGAATTTGAAAATTTGAAAATTACCGCATCATTTAAGAAAGACAATAAGAATACAAAATATAATAAGATTTATAATTGAAGAGCGAAGTTAACATCTTCAAATTTTCAAATCACCAAATTAACACATTAACAAATGGCTTATTCAGATAAAGTAATCGATCACTACACTAACCCCCGCAATGTTGGCACGCTTGACAAAGCCAGCCACAAAGTAGGTACAGGTTTAGTTGGTGCCCCTGAGTGCGGCGACGTTATGCGCCTGCAAATTCAGGTTGATGATAACAACGTAATAACCGATGCTAAATTTAAAACATTTGGCTGCGGCTCTGCTATCGCGTCATCATCACTCGCTACCGAATGGCTAAAAGGTAAAAGTATTGACGATGCCATGAAGATTGACAACATGGATATTGTTGAAGAACTTGCCCTGCCCCCGGTAAAAATTCACTGCTCGGTTTTAGCCGAGGATGCTATTAAAGCAGCAATTAACGATTACCGCGTAAAAAACGGCATGGAAGCAATTGTAAGCGAAAAAGTGCATCATTAATATTTAGTATCAAGTATATAGTATCAGGTAGCAAGATTATTTGCTATGCGGATACTGTTAATGTGAGATATAAGTTTTTAAGATTTTTGTCTTGATACTTGGTACTAACTACTAAATACTAAAAAACAATGGTAACAGTAACTGATAAAGCAAAAAGTAAAGTAGAACACCTGATGCAGGATTCGGGGCTCGATGCTTCGTATTTTCTGAGGGTATCTGTTCAGGGTGGTGGTTGCTCAGGTTTATCATACAACCTTGATTTTGATAACGAAATAAAAAAGGGCGACCAGTTTTTTGAGGATAAAGGTGTACGCATGGCTTTAGACATGAAATCATTCCTTTACCTGGCGGGAACCGAGCTTGATTTTTCAGACGGACTGAACGGCAAAGGTTTCAATTTCCACAACCCTAACGCAACCCGCACCTGCGGCTGCGGCGAGAGTTTCTCGGTATAAAAAATCAATGTCATTTCGACGAGGAACGAGGAGATATCTTATACACCATACATTTGGGCTATTGCAGGGCGTATAAGATCTCTCACTACGTTCGAGATGACATAGAATAATATTATTATTTATCCCTCATCGGCGCAGTATAGCTGTTTTGCAAATTAAACCACCAGTTATCCTTACCCCCAGGCAAATTAATCCCTCTTACCCAAAAAGAATAATAACCGGGCTTAACGCCGGCAGGTATGGTATATGTTATCAGTTGTCCGTGTCCGTTTGCTTTAAATATCCGTCTTGCAACGGGTTTATTTGTTGCTGCCCTATCAATCTCTAACATAAGCGCTGTATTACCGGCCCAATTATGGGTATTATAATCAAGTAGGGTCGAAACTATTTTGGTATTCCTATCCACCCAGATACGGCATATCAATTGTTTTTTATCGCTGGCCGGGCGTATGCTTAAATCGTTGCTGGCATCCCACTCCTGTGTTACACTTTTTTTATCGGGCACAAAACTACCGGTAATACCCGGTGGGGCCATTACCAAATAGCCCCTGCCATCCTTATTGGCAGGCACATTGATGATCAGCCGCCCATTTTTAACAATGGCGGTCACATTGTGGTCGGTATAATCAACCAATAATGTTCCGTTAGGTATAGTGGTGTTTACGGTGTCCTTTATGGCATTATCCTGGTTGCTGTTAAGCAGTACTATCGACCGCCTGCCGCCTGTATGCTCAAAGGCATAAACATAACCGCTTGGTGTTACCTGTTCATTAACTGGTTTGCCGTTGCAGATAAAACTATGGCACCAAACTAATTTATTAAGATGATAATTTAAAGTATGCGTGCCTATCAGGGTACTGCCATAACATTCGGTCGCGGTACTCCAATCCTTTACCGATATGCAGGGCGTGCCGCCGCCGATGGTAAGCATATAAGCATACCCCAGCAAACATTGTTTGGGCAGCGCCACGCGGGGCATGGTACCTATGGCTGTTTCCATATCAACCTCGTTAAGTACGGTAACCGCCTGGTCGGGATCAATAGCCATGCTACTGCGGTACCATACGCCTTTCCCGGGATCAGCCGAACCCGCGGACGGATCAATAGCATTTGCCGATCTTTCAGGGTTCTTTGAATCGTAGGATAAGTATTTGGATTGCAGATAGGTCATGTTAAAGCCATTGGTTTTACATAGCTTGAGCAATACGGGCTGCAATTGCTGGTCGAAAATTGTAAAATTACTACCCCTCTGCCCTACTAATTCCTGCAGCCATTGTTTCAGCTCGTAAGCATTCCACCGGCTACCCACCAGCTCTGCTACTGAAAACTTTCCTTTCATCGCGCCATAATTCACAAATGATCTTACATAATCCCATGAAATACCCCCTATGTCATCGAGTCTATATCCCTGTATACCAGTAGCTTTAATGAGCCAATCTCCCCATTTATTTAGTTGAGTAGCGCACCATACGCCTGTATCTCCGTTCATATTCCTTTCGCCTGTAATGTGCGCGAAATCAGGGCCCCAGTAACCCTCAGATTCACCCGTTGATGAGCCATCAGGGTAAACATTCGCAGGCGTATGCGGATCAACAGTCCCACCCGGCGAGTGGGGTAATCCCGGAAGTATATTATGAAAATCGCGGGTGTATTTAGGGAAACGCCCGCCGGTATCAGCGTCAAAAGCATCTTTATATTTAAACCATTGGTAAAGCGAGGCAACGGGCTTCATATTCGCCCCGTTGCGCTGGTTTAATATAAAATCGTTGTAAACATCCAGCCCGTTTGCGCGCATTACGGCAACGCAGCGGGTTAGCTGTTCGCGGGTGCCATAACGGGTGGGTATGGTGCCATTTTGGTCTTTATCGCCCAGATCATAATCATCAAATACACCGTAACCTACATCATATATGCCACCGTATTGGCGCTTTGGCTTTAACGCGTAACCATAGCCGCCACTGCTACCCTTAGGCATCGATGGAAACCATACCGCTGTAAAACCACTCCGGGCAATCTCATTGGCTTTGCCGGCCAGCTCATCATAATACCATTGTTTGGTCTCGGGGTATGACCGTGCATCTGCCGGGCACGGTACAGCCCAGGTATGCGTGGTATCCCAGCCGCTACCCGTCCAGCGCGGACCTACTATAAAGCCTTGTAAAATAACAGGCCTGGGAGCAGCCGTTTTAGTTTGCGGCCACGCGCTTGCGCATAGCATTATAAAAATCAACAGTAATAAAAGCCTTCTCATTTGTACCGTTTGATACAATATTACAGGTATCAAATTAAAAACATGCGCCATTTTGGTACATTTATTTTTTGGTAAAAATAAATTAGATTTGTTTTCTAGTTTAAACACGATTATTCCTGATGAACATTTCCGCTGATATAAATACAGTACCTAAATTTATACGCAACACTGTTGCCAACATTCACCCCGAAACACATACCTTTTTAAAACACAAGGTTGGTAACGATTGGGTAGAAATAAGCTATAAACAGGCTTTAGATAAGATCGATGCCGTATCTGCCTGGTTCCTGAACATCGGCATAAAAAAAGGCGACCGCCTGGCCCTCATCATCGAGAATGGCCCCGATTACGTGTATTACGACCAGGCCCTGCAACAAATTGGCGCTATAAACACTTCCATCTACCCTACCCTCAGCGAAGCCGAAATTGAATACATCCTGAATGATTCGGGTGCTAAAACTATCATCGTTGGCAACCCGTTTTTATTAAGAAAGGTAGCCAAAATAGCCAATAACTGCCCCGAACTTATCCGCATAATACCCGCTATTGATGATTTTGAGAAGCATGTTGGCAAAATCACGCTTAATGCGGGTGTTATAGGCTTTAAGCAGTTGATAGAGGAAGGCTCAGCGATGGTAGAAAGATACCGCTCTGCCATAAACAGTGCCCGCGAAGCTATTTTACCTTCGGATGTTTCGTGCCTTATTTATACCTCAGGCACCACAGGCACACCAAAGGGTGTGATGCTAACCCACTATAATCTTTGCGAAAATGTGCGCGTAAGCCTGATACAGATACCTGTTATTGAACCCAGCGACCTGTTTTTATCCTTCCTGCCGTTGTCGCATGTATTTGAGCGTACGGCTACTTACCATATTTGCCTTGCCGCAGGCTGCCAGATAGCTTTTGCCCAAAGCCTTGAGCTATTAGCCAAAAACATGGGCGAAGTGTGCCCAACGGTAATGAATTGCGTTCCGCGCCTGCTTGAGCGCATACACGACAAAGCCATAAAAAGTGGTACCGAAGCCGGGGGGCTAAAATCAAAAATATTTTTGTGGGCCTTAAAAATAGGTAAGCAATACCGCCAGGTGAATGAAAGCGGCAAAAAACCGGGCCCTGTATTAAGCTATGAATATAAACTGGCCGATAAGCTGGTTTTCAGCAAAATAAAAGAGAAAACCGGCGGCAGGTTAAAGTTTATGATATCGGGCGGGGGTGCCTTGCCTAAAAACATAGGTGAGTTTTTTGGCGATCTCGGCATTAAGGTATTGGAGGGTTTTGGCTTGACAGAAACCTCGCCGGTTATGGCTGTTACCGAATACGACAGGCAGGTATACGGCACCGTAGGGCGCATATTACCGGGCATTGAGGTGGGCATACAAAATGTGGAAACGAAACATATATATACGGTACAAACCTATGATACCTTTAGTCCGGATTATGAATCGGCAGAGGGCGAGATCATCGTACGCGGGCATTGTGTAATGAAAGGCTATTGGAACAAACCCGAAGAAACTGCCGCCGCTATTGATACCGATGGCTGGTTTCATACAGGCGATATTGGCCGCTACTATAAAGGCAACCTGCAAATAACCGACAGGCTAAAAAATATGCTGGTAAACGCCTACGGAAAAAACATCTACCCCACCCCGGTTGAAAATACCTATTTGAAAAGTCCCAGGATTGAAGGGGTATTTCTTATTGGCGATAAACGCGAATATGTTACCGCCATCATCATCCCCGCCAGGGAAACACTACAGGAAACTTTCAGCCTGAATGAAGCTTTTTTTACAGACAAAGACCTGTTTATTAAAGACAAGGAAATAAACGACTGGATAGGCCAGGATGTACGCCGCCTGAGCAACGAATTAGCCAAGTTTGAGCGCATTAAAGGCTTCAAGGTGAAGCGCAACCCATTCAGCATGGATGAAGGCGAAATAACGCCTACCATGAAGGCCAAACGCAAGGTGATAGAAAAGAAATATGCCGATTACATTGATGAGATGTATTTGCAGGAAGAGAACCAGGATTGAACGGAATTTTAAGATTTACACGATACAAATTCCCTAAAAATCCAATATGTTCGAACAACTCATCGCGATAGGTGAATACCCGGCTCTGCAACAAGAGCAAAAACGCTCATTTAGCGATAAGCTTTTAACCTTAATAAAAGCATACGGTGTGGTCTTTTTCTCCATAATACTGGTGGCTGCACCGGTTATTGTGCTAACAGACTATTTGGTGGTACATGCCCTGCATTTTAAGGGCATCAACAGCCAGGGTAAAGTTTCTATGAGCCAGTTCATACATAAATTAGGGTATTGGAAAGCCATATTATATGTATGCCTTATAGGCCCTGTAATTGAGGAAACGATATTCAGGTTGCCACTGTCATTTAAAAAAGTGTATTTGGCTTTGAGCATAGCCTTTGCCGCATTTTTATTTAGTAGCATAATTCCTGGCGCTAAGGAGCTAAACCATAACATAGGCGTATGGTATGCTTTTGCTGTAAAGTTAGCAGCATCGGTAATTATATTTTTTGCCGTGTGGCGGCTGATGCCCTCAGGTATAAATATTAGTGATAAGCTAAAAACGAGGGTAATAATAGCCTCTATGTGCTTGTTTGGCTTGATGCATATAAGCAACTATTCGCCACTGCAATGGCCTATTATATGGCTATACCCCATATATGTACTGCCGCAGTTTTTTATGGGTTGGCTTATAACCTTTGTACGTTTTAAAAATGGTTTTATATGGGGCATCGCGCTGCATTGTTTGATCAACTCCGTATCCATGGCCTTTACATCAGTTTATTCCGCGCCTTTTAAAGCAAAAATAAACCATACCACTATCAGCAATACTAAAATGGTAACCGATACCATTACGCGGCCAAAATCCAGAAAATAGATATATAAAATACAACATAGAGACACAAAGTATTGTGTCTCTATGTTTATAATCCCGAACAATCCCGGTTCCTTACCAGGGGCTTTCCTGGCTTTCGTCGTCGATGTCATTACTAAAATATTTCCCGGTCGGGCCATCGGCATCAACTGTCGCATACTTTACAATTATCTTAGCTGCATCTTCTACACTACCCGGGCCGTTGTGGTGATTAAAATCAGTAGCGGTATAGCCGGGGTCGACCGCGTTTATTTTGAACGCGGTGTTTTTTAACTCATGGGCCAAAACAACCGTATAGGCGTTCAATGCGGTTTTTGACGGGCCATACGCAGCACTTTTAATATTGTAGTATTTCCACGACGGATCGCTGTGCAGCGTTAGTGATCCCAAACCTGAGGTTACGTTTACAATCCTCGGCTCATCTGATTTATTTAGCAAGTCGATAAAACTTTGCGTTACGCTCACAACGCCAAATACGTTGGTTTCGAAAACTTCTTTGAATTGGTCGACTGTAATATCTTTTGTGGATTGCGGGAACCCGCCGCTAATGCCTGCATTGTTGATGAGCACATCCAGCGCGTCAATTTGCTTACGTGCCGCAGCGACGGAAGCAGGGTTGGTGACATCTATCTGTATTGCTTTTATATTTTCATTGCCATCGGTTTTAAGTTTGGCAACGGCTTCTTCGCCTTTGGCTAAATTCCGGCTGCCGAGATAAACGAAATATCCTTTGGCTAATAGTTGTTTGGCGGTTTCGAAGCCAATGCTTTTGTTGGCTCCTGTTATCAATACTTTTTTCATGTTGTAGTTGTGTTTTATTACAACACAAAAGTACCGTGTATGTTATTTGCCGAAGTATACTCCTAACGGTTTCAATGGTACATTTCACGGATGGTGACACGATATTCCACTGGCGTATGATTGGTAATACGTTTAAAGAAACGGTTAAAGTATGATGCATCTTCGAAGCCCAATTGAAAAGCGATCTCTTTAATCGACTGTTCGGTATGAAAAAGCAGCCGTTTGGCTTCCAGGATCAAACGCTCGTGGATATGAGTGATAGCGGGCTTTCCGCTTTGCTCTTTTACCACTTCGCTCAAATGCCCGGCAGATATATTTAGCATATCGGCATAGGCGGTAACCTCGTGTTCATTGAGATATGACTCTTCGATCTTTGAAAGATACTTTTTGAGCAGCACCCTGTTCGGAACCAGTTCGGCATTACTGTATTGTTCGGTATATAAGCGACTAAGATAGATCAACAGCACTTTGATATATGCTGTTAACATCCCCTGTTTCCAGGTATTTTTTGATAGGTATTCCGCATAGGTTTTATCCATGATGTCCTCAACGAATATCACATCCTGTGGGCTTAAGCTTAATTCGTGCCCATTATATGGGTTTTGAATAATGGGTAATTGTTTTAATGAGCTATTTTCCTCCATCGCCAAAAACTCTTCAGTAAAAGCCATGATGATGCCCGTAAGTGGCTCTGCTTCTTCCTTTAGTTGTATTTGATGCGGAGTTGTAAAATAAAAGGTATCCGCCTTCAGCGTATAAGGTGTCATATCGATCCAATGGCGACTGCTCCCCTGCCTAACCAGCACAAAAAAATAATAATCCTTACGGTGTGGCAGCAAAAATTCCGACCGCAGCATATTCATACTGCAATCAGTTTTATTCATCCGCAACAGGCTATTGCCTGTTTCAGTATCCGGTTCAAGCGGGAATTTGGGGATGATGGTTTCGGCTAACTGATAATCCATGCGGCAAAGGTATTAAGTTTATGCTACCAACTCAAAATCTACCGCAATCACCCGGCTCTTACCGGGTGATTTATATGATCAGGCCTTGGGCCTGCTGCGGCAAGATGCCGCTAAATATTAGTCACCCGGCTGGAGCCGGGCGACTGCGTAATAGCAAGCCTTCAAATTTTCAAACTAATCACTAATCTCTGCTCTCTAATCACTATTTTTGCCAAATATGAGCACCGCACTATCCGAACAGGAAATTTTACGCCGCGAATCGTTACAGGCTTTGCGCGATCTGGGTATTAACCCTTACCCTGCCGAAGCTTTTAATGTGACTGCCTGGGCGCAGGATATTACCGATAATTTTGAAGCAAACCCGGATACCTACCAGCATGTAACCCTTGCAGGGCGCATTATGGGCCGCCGTATTATGGGCAGCGCCTCGTTTGCCGAGCTGCAGGATTCAACAGGCCGTATCCAGATCTATTTAAAACGTGATGATATTTGCCCCGGCGAGGATAAAACCCTGTACAATACCGTATTTAAAAAATTGCTTGATATTGGCGATTATATAGGCGTTAAAGGCTATGTATTTTTAACGCAAACCGGCGAGATCTCGGTGCATGTGCAGGAAATGTTCGTGCTGTCGAAATCATTAAAACCGTTGCCTGTTGTTAAGCGCGATGAAGAAGGCAATATCCACGATGGATTTACCGACCCTGAACAACGTTACCGCCAGCGTTATGTCGACCTGACCGTTAATCCTGATTTTAAGCAAATTTTCGTTAACCGCTCCAAGGTGATCAGCAGTATGCGCGATTATTTTAACAGCGAGGGCTGGATGGAAGTGGAAACGCCTATCCTCCAGCCTGTGCATGGCGGCGCGGCGGCAAGGCCGTTCAACACGCACCATAATACGCTGGATATGCCGCTATTTTTGCGCATAGCCAACGAGCTTTATTTAAAACGGTTGATAGTTGCCGGGTTTGACGGTGTATATGAATTTGGCAAGATGTTCCGCAACGAGGGCATGGATCGCACGCATAACCCTGAATTTACTTCGGTAGAGATTTATGTAGCCTATAAAGACTATATATGGATGATGGAGATGCTGGAAAAATGCCTTGAATATGTGGCAAGGGCCGTACATGGCATATCAGCAGTGCAATATGGCGCCAACGAGATAAACTTTGCCGGGCCGTATGAAAAATTGTCGATGTATGATTCCATACTGCAATATACCGGTATTGATGTATCGGCAATGGATGAGGCTGCTTTACGTAAGGTTTGTGCCGGTTTAGGCATCGAAACCAACGAAAGCATGGGCAAAGGCAAGCTGATCGACGAAATATTCGGCGCTAAAGTGGAGGCTAATTTGATACAGCCTACCTATATTACCGATTACCCTATAGAAATGACGCCGCTTGCCAAAAAACACCGTACTAAGGATGGCCTGGTGGAGCGCTTCGAGCTGTTTGTTAATGGCAAGGAAATAGCAAATGCCTACTCCGAACTAAACGACCCGATAGACCAGCGCGCTCGTTTCGAGGATCAGTTGCTATTAGCCGGGCGTGGTGATGATGAAGCTATGGCGATGGATGACGACTTCCTGCGCGCCCTGGAATACGGCATGCCGCCAACATCGGGCCTGGGTATAGGTATTGATCGTTTGGTGATGCTCATGACCAATCAAAGCACTATACAGGAAGTGTTGTTTTTTCCGCAGATGCGCCCCGAGAAAAAGTCAAAAATAGCCACACTTGACGATTTTGTAAACATAGGCGTACCACCTGAATGGGTACCAGTACTCAACAAAATGGGCTTTAATACTGTTGAGGAACTGAAAGCCGCCAACCCGAACAAAGTATTTAATGATTTGGGCGGAATGAGGAAGAAATTGAAGCTAAATATTGATATGCCGGGGAAAGATGCTGTAATGGCATGGTTTGAGTAGCCTATGGACAATAGTCGATAGACCATAGTAAAACTGCAAATATTTGCAATTGAAGTTACTATAGACTATCGGCCATCGACTATGGACTTTTTCCAAATTCCTCTTTTATATTCAAAATCTAATCACTACATTTGCGCTCTTGTTTTTAAAAACAAAGAATAGAATAAAAAGTCATGAAAAGAACGTTCCAGCCTTCGCAAAGAAAAAGAAGAAATAAGCACGGTTTCCGTGAGCGCATGTCAACTGCTAATGGCAGAAGAATATTAGCAGCACGCAGAGCAAAAGGCAGAAAAAGACTGTCGGTATCTGACGAAGGCAGCCACAAAAGATAAGCTGGTAGCCTTCTCCTCTACAGGGGTTTGAGCCGGGTTATATATTAATTTTCGGTTCAGCATCAGCAAAATATGTACACTTTTAAAAAAGAAGAACGGTTATGTAATAAAAGGCTTATTGATGAGCTTTTTCATAACGGTTCTTCTTTTTTGTGTTATCCCTTTAAGGCATCGTGGTTATTGGTTGATGCTGCTACGCAAAGCACACCCGCACAGGTTTTAATTTCGGTTTCTAAAAGGCGTTACAAACACGCTGTTGACCGCAACCTGGTAAAACGCCGCATCCGCGAAGCATACCGCCTGCAAAAACAGCAGCATTTATATAACCTGCTTACCGGCGCTGATAAAAAAATAGTATTTTCATTAAGCTATATAGGCAAGCAGATTGAACCCTATGAGCTTATGGAGAAAAAAATGCTGAAACTATTAAAACAGCTTAGCGGCGAGGTGGTAAAATGATGTTGCTGTACAACCTGTTTAAAGCCATTTTGGGCGGCATTTTTTTGTTGCTGATAAAGATATATCAATACTTTATTTCGCCGCTTACAGGGGCTTCATGCAGGTATACACCCACTTGTTCGCAGTATGGTGTGGAGGCTATTAAAAAACATGGGGCATTTAAGGGCGGGTGGTTAACTTTAAAACGCATTGCCAGTTGCAACCCCTGGGGCGGCCATGGGCATGATCCGGTACCTTGATTAAGTTAAAAGTCAAAAGTAGAAAGTCAAAAGTAGCTGCGCTTTTTAACTTTCTACTTTAAACCTTCAACTTTAAACTAAAAAAAATGATTCTTCAAATAGAAACCGCTACCACCGTTTGTTCTGTTGCTTTGGCACAGGATGGGCAGGTTTTGGCTTTTAAGCAGGTTGATGAGCGTAATATTCACGCCGAGGTTATCACCGTTTTTATTGCCGAATTACTTGCAGCAAACGGTATAACCTATGCCCAACTTGATGCAATAGCAGTAAGCTGCGGGCCGGGTTCATACACAGGTCTGCGCATAGGGGTATCAACCGCGAAAGGTTTATGCTATGCCTTAGATAAGCCGCTTATAGCCATTGAAACTTTAGAAAGCATGGCACAAGGCGTTATAGATAATGCTATGCCTCTTCAACTTTCAACTTTTAACTCTCAACCGTCAACACTCCTGCTGTGCCCTATGATAGATGCCCGCCGCATGGAAGTTTATACCGCTATTTTTAATACAAACGGCGAACAGTTAAAGCCAACAGCAGCTGAAATAATTGACGGGGACAGCTTTAACGACTTGTTAAAAACAAATACCATTTTATTTTTTGGTGATGGCGCCGAAAAATGCCGGGATGTGTTAGGCACTAATCCAAACGCTAAATTTTTAACCGGGTTTACCAATTCGGCAACATATCTTACCAAAAAAGCTGCTGAAAAGTTTTTGGCTAAGGATTTTGAAGATGTAGCCTACTTTGAGCCTTATTATCTTAAGGATTTTATCGCCGGCAAAAAATCACATTAATTTACTGATCGCTATCTTTTATTACACCGGCATTTGGGTTAAATATCTTATCCCACATACGGCCTATAAAGCCTTTTTGTTCGTCCATAGGTATAATGCTGGCATTCATGGGGTGCTCGATCACATCGCCGAATTTCATGGAGAAGCCTATAAAGAAATCCCCACCGCTAAATGCCCCAGTTTGGTTGATAGCGCTTTGGCTTTTTAATTGCGATGATAAAAGGTTAACGCTTTGCGGAACCCTGTCGCTGCCTATAAAAAATTCAGCATTGGCCGATTTTACCATAAACTGCAGCCCCAGGTCAAAAAGCTTCATATCATCATAAGCGCCGGTAAGCGTAACAGTATAATTTTTATAAGTAACCGGGTTTACAATGGCGGCGGTAAAGCCATTATAAAACAACTCTTTCGAAGCGATCAGCGTAGGCGAATACTTTACTGTATAATCATCATCAACCCAGTACAGTTTTGACAAGCTTAACTCGGCGTGGCCATCGATGGGCGTAGTGTAATGGGCAAGGCTTTTATTAGTGGTTGCCGTGTTATTAAATGCGTCATAAACATTGTTCTCTCTTTCCGGCGAGGTAATATCATATATGGTATTTGTACCACTAAAGTTATACGTTGCGGTAAACCTGTCCCAGTGGATAAACCCCAGATCCTTAATATTACCTTGTATAATAAAGCCATCAGGTGTTTTTAGCATGGTGCCGATACTTACCGACATGCCCGGGTTGCCAAATGGCAGTTTATTTGATAAAGTAACTTTACGGTTTTTGCCTGCCAGTGATAATGAGGCCGTATCGGCTGCTTTATCAAAAACAATATTCGATTGGTCTATTTGTACCTGCCCATTATAATAACCCGATACATAAGCCAGTTTTATACCCAACGCAAACTCCTTGGTTACCTGTTCGCGATAGGTAAACCCAACTTCGTTATAAACCTGGTACTGATACCGGGAATTGAAAACATTGCTATAGCTGTTATTCGGAAAGCTCGCCGAGCCATTAAATAAGGCTATTGATTCATCGGTGAATACGCCTCTTACTTCGGCTTTATCTTGCGCAAAAAAACCAACTTCCTGGTCGCCATTAAAGCTTGTAAACACCTTAAACATTATTGCATAGGCGTTTGAATTACCGTTTAAGTAGTTAAAATGGTTTCCATCGCCAATTTGCAGGTTGTTATTTTTATAAGAGTTAGTAAAATACCTGTTTTTCAGGGTTTGCTGCGCATCGCCTGTAAGGTAAAAGTTAGCGTCAATATTGGGGACAAACATGTTAAAGGCAAATTGCCTGCTGGAGTCGGGTATAAAGGCCCTTTGGGCGGGATTTTCAAATGAATCGTATAAGGTACCGGTATTGTATTGAGAAAATGTTTGGGCAAATAACCTGGAGCTAAAAAACAACAGGCAAAAAATCAATAAAAATCTCCTCATATATTATTTATTTCGGGGTAATGCTCTAAAAATAATCCATGCGATACCATAGTAACGAATTATTGTGAACTATTATTTTTTAAGATATGCATATTAATACGTTTAAAAGCACAATTTAGTTGTTTTTAACTGTGGCTGTATCAATATTAAGTTTCATGCAAAAATTTGTGTAAAAGTTATTATCAGCAGCACTAAACTGGTATGATACGCCATAAAAGTTTTTCCAGCCGGGCTCATAGGTTTCAAAAGCATCATAAAAATCATCATTCAGATCATTCTTTAATATGGGCTGCGCATTTTTAAAATTGATAAAAAAAGCAACATTGCTCCTTTCGGACAACAAATTATCAAAAGCGTTATAACTATCCATTTTACTAATGAACTTCCGGTTGATATACGTATCGTAATAGCTGGTAAGTTCTGCCGAACTGTTGGCCAATATCAAATAATTATCAAGTATCATAAAATAGGGCCGCCTGAAAATATTAAATGCATCGCCCAGTAAAAAAAACGGCAACTTGCTATAAGTAAACTGTCCGGTATTATCCGTAACCATGTGGCTGATGTTGCCCATTAAAGGCCTCATTTTTGAGCCGTCCTTAAGTGAAACTATCGCAAATTTTTCCTGGTATCGGGTGGTTACTACCGCAAATTCATTGCCCAGCAAATTGGCAAACTCTGTTCTTAAGCTTACCCCTGTTTCAGTTTTTACTTTTTTGAACACGGAATCCTTTTCGCGCTGTAAGCCGGCCTTTACATACCATTGTGCCAGGTCGCTTTGAAACTTTAAAGGGTCTGATACCGAAAAATTGGTACTGTAAGCCGTAGTTGCCGGAAAAATATCCTTTAAATGGTTAGCTACAGGCTGCTGCCCGGTAAAAAGGTTCAGGTAACTCAACGGCTGATCGTGCTGAATAGTGGTGATACCATTGAACATAAAGGCATCGCTTTTATAATTCAGGCTCAATACAGCCAGCGCGGGCAGCAATTTAAAGCCACGGAATATGTCGGTGTTCTTATTTTTAAAAAGGTGATCGAGCAATGGCGATAGTTGCCTGTAGTTAACATACAAATTGCCAAGCGAGTTTGAGTTTTGCTGTTCAGACAGCAGCACAAAATCTTTTTGATCACTTTTAGATCTGTATTGGGCACTTTGTTCTGCCAGATCCTCTGAAAATGTTCCCGAAAAAATATCGTCTTCTTTGTTAATTACATAAAACCGCTCTTTTATGGAGTTTATAAAAATGCCGTAGCCTTGTTTTCCGCCAATCTTCTCTGTCGTAATGATCAGGTCATTGTTTGGTTGCTTTGCCAACTGCGCTATCAGCGAAGCATCGAACCCTTTGCCCGCCGATATGGTTAGCAGCAAGTCGACCTCATTATCTTTTGTGGGATGCAGTGAAATAAATACATTTTGCCCGTCAAAATACTTTGCCAGTATAGGGTTGCCAAGCAACTGGTTTCGCACGGTATCAATATCCGCAAGTTTTTCAGGCCCAACCAGTGCGGTTAGCAATATGTTATCGTTAAAGATATCGTAAAAGCTTTTCTCGTTATTAAATTCAAATATTACGGCGGCATTGCCTGGTATATTACTCATTAACCGGCTGGTATGTGAGCCTGGCGGGTTTAAATTCTTAAAATACAACACCGTAATATAGGCTGTCGCGATGAGTAAAATAGTAGTGATAATAACCTGTCTTTTCATTCTTTTTTAAATGATGCCATTTAGATTTTTACTATGCATCAATAAAGTAATCCCATCAATTGGTTAACTTAGCCTTTTATCTGCTGATGAACAAACAAATAATAATTACAGCCGCTATTTTTGGTATGCTGGCCGTTATAGCCGGTGCTTTCGGGGCACATGGCCTAACCGCTTATTTAACCCCAAAACAGCTTGATGTATGGCATACTGCTGTACAATACCAGTTTTACCATGTTTTTGCTTTGCTGTTTCTTTCCACATTTGCACAATCCAAAAATAAGCTAATTACCACCAGCTATTATCTTTTTACTTTCGGAATAATATTTTTCTCAGGATCGTTATACCTGCTGGCCTGTCGCGATCTGTTGGGGTTAAGCTGGTTGTGGATAATGGGGCCCATAACCCCTGTTGGCGGTTTGCTATTTATTATAGGCTGGCTCATGCTTGCCCTGGCTGCCTTTAAAAGAAATTATTAATATTGATGTTAGAACTTGCCGACGCCGAACACACCGACAGGGAAACACTTTTTGTTGAAGTGATATTGCCTTTGGCGATAGCTAAAAACTACACCTATCGTGTGCCGTACGAGCTGAATAATGCCGTAGCCATAGGCAAGCGTGTGGTAGTGCAGTTTGGCAAAAGCAAACTTTATACGGCCATTATAGCGGGCATAGGCAACCAGGCACCTGCGAAATATGAGGCAAAATACCTGGTAGAGATATTGGATGATAAGCCCGTTGTAACTGCTGAACAACTACAATTCTGGAACTGGCTGGCAGATTACTATATGTGCAACGTAGGCGAGGTGATGAGCGCGGCCCTGCCATCAGCCTTAAAACTGGCCAGCGAAACCCGCATCATGCTCAATAAGGGTTTTGAGGTTGACCGCGCCACGCTGCATGATAAGGAATTTTTGATCGTAGAGGCACTCGACATACAGCCCGAGTTAACGGTAAGCGATATTGTAAAACTATTGGGGCAGAAACAGGTAATGCCCATTTTGAAGCTGCTGTTCGAGAAAAACATCATCCATATTTCAGAAGAGGTAAGCGAGCGTTATAAGCCCCGTAAACGCACGTTTATTACCCTTAACCCTTTATACCATAACCAGGAGAATTTACGCGAACTATTCAATATCCTCGAAAAAAAAGCGCCTAAGCAGGCTGATGCAGTGCTGGCATACATCAAATTAGCCCGCCATCAAAAAGATATTTCAAAAAACGAGCTGATCGAAGAAAGCGGCGCTGGGGCGGCCAGCATAAAGGCATTGACTGAAAAAGAAGTTTTTATTACTGAGGACAGGAACATTAGCCGTTTATATTACGAAGAAGAAGAACTGATCAATGGCTTTCAGTTAAGCGAACAGCAGCAGGAAGCGCTTAGAGGTGTGATCAGTCAGTTTAAAGAAAAGGATGTGATATTGCTGCACGGTGTCACCTCCTCGGGTAAAACGCAGTTGTATATACGCCTGATCGAGGAGATGATACAATCGGGCCGCCAGGTACTTTATTTGCTCCCCGAAATTGCCCTTACCACACATATCATCGAACGTTTGCGCCTGTATTTCGGGGCAAATATAGGTGTATATCATTCCCGCTTTAATGATAACGAACGGGTGGAAGTTTGGCAAAAGGTGCTTAATAACGAGTATAAAGTGGTTTTGGGCGCGCGCTCATCGGTATTTTTGCCTTTTCATGACCTGGGGCTTATTATTGTTGATGAGGAACACGAAACATCCTACAAACAGTTCGACCCGGCGCCGCGCTACAACGCCCGCGATGCCGCCATTTTTTTGGCGAACATGCATGGCGGTAAGGTTTTGCTCGGCTCGGCCACGCCATCGTTTGAAAGCTATTATAATGCCCGCACCCATAAATATGGCTTTGTTGAATTGAACGAGCGCTATGGCGGTGTTGAGCTGCCAAAAGTTGAAGTAGTAAGCATAGCCGAGGAAACCAAAAAGAAAACTATACAATCGCATTTTACCAGTGTGCTGATAGCAGATATACAACAGGCGCTGGAAAACAAGGAGCAGGTGATCTTATTTCAAAACCGCCGCGGTTATGCCCCGGTGATGATGTGTAAAATATGCGCTTACACCCCTAAATGTATCAACTGCGATGTTAGCCTCACCTACCACAAAAGCAGCGGCAAATTGCATTGCCATTATTGTGGTTATAAAGAGGATTCGCCTGTGATATGCCCGGCATGTGGTTCAACACATTTAGAATACAAGGGCTTTGGCACCGAGAAGATCGAAGATGAGCTGAGCCTGATATTACCTGATGCCCGCATCACCCGCATGGATCTGGATACCACGCGATCAAGAAATTCATTGCAAAACATACTGAATAACCTGGAGGAAAAGAAGATAGATATACTGGTGGGCACACAAATGGTGGCTAAAGGGCTTGATTTTGCCGATGTTACGGTAATAGGTATCATTAATGCAGATAGCCTGCTCAAATTCCCCGATTACCGGGCTAACGAACGCAGTTACCAAATGCTGGCGCAGGTTAGCGGCAGGGCTGGCAGGCGCGGCAAACAGGGCAAAGTGGTGATACAAACTTACGACCCTGCGCACAGGGTGATAAAACAGGTAATAGAGAACGATTACAAGGATCTGTATTTTACCGAGATGAGCGAGCGTAAAAGCTTTAAATATCCACCGTTTTACCGCCTTATTAACTTAGTTATCAAACATAAAAACCCCGAAATACTTTACCACCAGGCTGAACACCTCGCCACCGAGCTGCGCAAGCATTTTGGCGACAGGGTAATAGGCCCGGAATCGCCGCTGGTAAGCCGGATCCGCAATTATTATATCCGGTCGATATTATTAAAGTTTGAGAAGGATACCATATCAATTAATAAAGCGAAAGCGATTGTAAGGGAGGTGATAACACAGTTTCAAACCACAAAATTAAGCAAGGGGAGCGTTATACAGCCCGATGTTGACCCTTATTGATAAAATAGTAATTTTGATAAAACCAATTTACCATGAGTGATCATTTTTATAAAGCCACTGTTACCTGGAGAGGAAACCAGGGCACTGGCACAAGCGCTTACAGGGCCTATAGCCGCAATCACGAAATTACTGTTGAGGGCAAACCTACCATCCCCGCTTCATCTGATCCTCACTTTCGCGGCGATAAGGAAAGATATAACCCCGAAGAAATGCTGGTTGCATCTATTTCATCGTGCCACATGCTGTGGTACCTGCACTTATGCTCCGAAGCGGGTGTAGTAGTGGTTAATTATATAGATAACGCCACTGGCATTATGGCCGAAACAGCCGATGGCAGCGGGCGTTTTACCGAAATTACTCTGCACCCTGCCATTACCGTAAGTGATCCATCCATGATAGATAAAGCTAATTCGCTGCACCATAAGGCAAATCAATTGTGCTTTATAGCTAACTCTGTTAATTTTCCTATCCTGCACCAGCCCATTTGCAAGGCACAAAATGCTTGAAATTAAACCTATTTGCGAAAACTGCGGTAAACTGCTCCCTAATGATAGCGACCAGGCAATGATATGCACCTTTGAGTGTACTTTTTGCCGGGATTGTGTTGATCACATCCTGTTTAATGTTTGCCCCAATTGCGGCGGCGGCTTTGAGCAGCGCCCAACGCGGCCATCGGGCTTGTTAGAGAAATATCCTGCAAGCGCAAAGGCATATTTAAAGCCGGTTGATACAGTTAAATTTAAGGAAATGCTGAATAAATATAAAGGCATTGACCCGCGGAAAAGATAAGGTGATCCGGACGTGTTTTTCATCTGCACATTCGCATATCTGCATATTTGCATATTAACTGTTCATTTTTTTACTTTCCAATTATTTAATATTCGTTTAACAATAATAGAATATTCCACATCAAATATTATTTTTGCGGCCTCTAATAATTAAACTGTGCCGCAAAATTCGGGTTTATCAATAAACGACAGGTGGAAAGAAGCCTTAAATACTGCCCCTAAGCGCTGGAGGCTGATAAGCGGTTCCGTAATTATTTTTAGCATTATAATTTATCTCCCTTATTTCTTCAGGCATATAGAGGAACGCCAGGGAACGGTATTACACGATTGGGTTTTGGAACAAATACCCGCGCACAATGTTTCTGTCATTATATTTATCATTATTTGGGGCACGGGGCTGTTAACGCTGTACAGAGCCGTATATAAACCAGAAATTTATATACTTTACGCCTGGGCACTGATATTTGTGTGTCTGGCGCGTATGTTAGCAATTAGCCTTGTACCACTCGACCCGCCAATAGGATTGATAAAACTGGCCGATCCGCTCACCGGGGTTTTTTACGGGCAGGCCATCATTACCAAAGACTTATTCTTTTCGGGCCATATCTCAACCGTAGTATTGATTTTTTTATGCCTCGAGAAAAAATCAGACAAGATCATCAGTTTCTTTTCCATCATCGCGATAGCTATTTTACTATTGGTACAGCATATTCACTATACCATTGATATTTTGGCCGCGCCAATAGTTACTTACGGCTGTTACAGGTTTGCGAAGTACATATTCTTTAAAAAATAATTCTCTTCAACATCGTCACCCATTGTTTGTGTCCTCACAAACAATCCGATACATTGCATGACTTACGGCTGTTTGTGGAGACACAAACAGCGGAGGAGAAGTTTTTTATCCCCACGTCATTGCAATGACGCGTAATGATTAATGACTCAATGATTAATGACATAATCATTATGGCAATTCATCAGGCACATCCAGCCTTGCCACGCCGATTCTGTCATCGGCCATACCATAATATATATCAAAGCGGTTAGGCATGCCTATATCATCGCGACGGTCGATACCGGTGGGGAATACTACGTTGGCTATCAGCCCTACATGTTCCTCGGGTAACTCCGGAGCTAATATAGGCTCGGGCGAACGGTACAATATATCGGTTGGTTTATCGGGCGATAAGATCATCACTCCCGCCGAATAAACCAAGCGCTGCTTTTCATCGCCTGTGCCTTCTGTTTCATGCACCCCATGGTAAATTATCATCCAGCCATGTTTGGTCATTACCGGTGGTGTACCACAGCCAATTTTAAGCTTTTCCCACGGCGCTTCGGGTGCAGCAAGGCGACGGTGAGATGTAAAGCTGGCACCTTTAACCGGTAGGTGTTTGTTATTATTAAAGGGGCAATAGGAAATCCATATACTTTCGCAATGTATATCTATCTTGTGCCTGCCTCTTTTCTTCACAATCTCCTCGGGGCTTGTGCCGGAGAATAAAGGCCGGTGCAATAGGGCCAGTTCCGGGTGGCCGGAGGGATTTTTTATCAAGGTTGGGAAAGTACATGAATCCTTATTATCAACCCCTTCAAATTTTATATCCTCGTACGGACTAAACCTTGCAAGTCCCACCCGCTCCCAATGCAGCAGGTCTGTTGACCTTGCTACAGCTATACGCGGGCCATTTGCGCCAAATGCCACATAAGTCATTACATAATGGTTTAGTGCTTCGTTAAAGGATATACGCGGGTCTTCGCAGCCACCGCCCCCAGGCCTTTTTTCATAATCAGCCTCGGGTTCAAGTGCTATGCCGATACGCTCAACATTTACCGGATCACCGGCATCATTAAACTGCACGCGGGCTATACCTATCCGCGAATAATTTCCTTTAGCCACCAGCCGGGGGAATAAATACAAATGGCCATCGGGGCCACGGGCCGCGGCGGGGTTAAGCACCCCCTCTACTTCCAATTCATTACCCGGCTCGGGTTTCATGATCGTGCCTAATCGCTGCAAATTAAACTCACTCATTTTCCTTCTTCTTTTTAGTTTTAACCGGTTTTCCACCCAAACACATTATTATCGCTTCAATTACACGTTTTGTTTCGTCGGGATCGCGCACCTGGATACAATCGGCACCAGTTGTACTTGCCGGATAATCGTTACCGCCCTTAAACAAGGCATCGCCAATAAATATCATTTCGCTTATTTTAATATCCAGTACATGCTTCAGTTTGCGCATACCATAGGCCTTGTCGATACCATGTTTAGTAATATCGATAGAAGTAGCCCCGCCCATCTGTACTGAAAATTCAGGGATAGTTTTATCAAGGATAGCTTTTATCTTTTTTCGCTTTTCAAATTTTGGATCCCATATTTTTTTGGCATCCAGCGGCGCCTGCTGACCCAATGCCGAGAAAGTGATCTGGCTGCCCCTATCCTCGATCTGCTCGCCCCATATTTTGGCAACTTTGGTGTGCGATTGTGCTATAGCATCATTTAATGAACCGATGATCTTCTTTTTTTCAGCATCGGTAAAATCTTCGGAGTAAAGTTTCTTCCAGCCGTGTTTATATTGATAGAACTTGGTACCGCAGGTAGGTAGTATGGATAAATTTTTCAGGTGCTTTTCTTTCGTGAGGTTGGATAGCACTTGTTTCTCAAACTGTGGCCAATCGCCGCCTGATATGATGGCTACTTTTACGGTATCAATCAACCGGCTAAAAAGCACAGCCATTTCCGCATCTAATGATGCTTTGCTTTCGGCAAGTGTCCCGTCGAGGTCAAATACAATTAATTTTTTCATAAGTATTGTGTAATTATCCTTACGGAATAATAATTATTTTTAGTTTTTAGTTTGGGGGATAGCTATTTCGAGCAGGTTTACTTTTGTTGCCGGTAAAAAATCAACTACACCAACGCTTGCCGGTAATAACATAACATCGCCCCTTTTGATGGGGTAAGCTGTGCCATTATACTTCACACTCCCTGCCCCTTCGGCACATACAAGTATGCGGGGTTCATTATCGGCACCCACTTTAAATTTTAATACGGTGCGTATGCGCCATAATATAAAATGCTCATTTTTAAAAACCCTTTCGCGCAATATGGGCGCGGCACTTTCAACAACAGGTTTTACAGGGCCTATGTTTGTCAGGTTAAAATCAATGCAGGCAATGGCTTTATCCACCTGTAACTCGCGGGGTTTGCCCGTTTTTTCGTCGGTACGATCCCAATCATACAGGCGATAGGTAGTATCGCTGTTTTCCTGCACCTCAAAAACAACCACGTCGGCCAGGGTATGCACCGTACCCGAATGGATGAATACTGCGTCATCAACCTTAGGCTTAAAACTATGCAGGTGATCGGCTACCTTATGCTCTGCCAGCGACTTGCGTAAATTATCGGCAGTTGTACCCGGGGTCAAGCCCGAATAGATAAGGCTTTTAGCGCCTGTTTCCAATACCACCCAAGCTTCAGTTTTACCGGTATCACCTTTAGGTATATATTTTTTCTGATCGTCTGACGGATGTACCTGTACCGATAATACCTCTTTGGCATCTAAAAACTTAAGCAATAGAGGGAAGCGATCAAACTTTGCAGCGAACTTACCCATCACCTGCTGTTGATCATCCTTTAATAGTTGTGTTAATGTTTTTCCTTTGAGCGGGCCATCGGTTACCTGGCTGGCATGGTCGTCGCGGTCACTTAATATCCAGGCCTCGCCTACCGGGCCTTCGGGCAGGGGTTCGGTAAGCAGGTTTGACAGGCGCCTGCCGCCCCATAAACGATATTGATATATAGGCTTAAATAATAGCGGGTATAATGTTGGTTTGCTCATGGTATATGTAAAATATTAGCTTTTTGTACCTGTTTGCACATTAGCTTATTTACATAACACACATTAAATTATTATGTTGACTTGTTTCAAGAATAATACATTTAAATTGCTCAAATAATGGATTAAACCTTTTATGGTTTCAATTGTCTATTAATTATCAGCGCAAAATTGCTGATTAACTATTTATAGATTATGAAAAGGTTATATAAAAATCTGATTGTTCTTAGCTTAAGCGGACTGGTATGTTTGTTTTTAGCTATACCCGCCAGTGCACAGCACAGAGGCGGTGGCGGTGGCGGTTTTCATGGCGGCGGCGGTTTTCACGGTGGCGGCGGTGGTGGTTTTCACGGCAGTAGCGGTGGAGGCAGAAGCTTTAGCGCGGCAAGAAGCACCGGGGGCCATGCTACTTATTCTGCACGTACAACATCACGTAGTTATGCAGGCCGCAGTAATGCCGGCGTTAGAGGCAGGGGCGTAACCGCATATAGCCGTGGCGGCGCATATCGTGGCGGCGCATATCGTGGTGGCGCTTACAGAGGCGGTGGTTTCAGAGGCGGCGCTTACAGAGGCTACGGCTATGGTGGCAGGTTTGGTTATGGTGGTTTTTATTATCACCGCGGCTTTTATGGCAGCATATACGGCCCACGCATTGGTTTTAGTATAGGATTTTTACCTTTCGGATATTATCCATTTTGGTGGGGAGATTACCAATACTACTACAGCAACGGGTTTTACTACCAGTATAACAACAACGAATATACTGTAGTTGAACCACCGGTAGGCGCAAGTATAAACTCCTTACCATCAAACGCACAATCTATTGTGATAAATGGGCAGCAATATTACGAAGCTGATGGTGTTTACTATGTAGCTATTACAAAAGATGATGGCTCATTAGCTTACGAGGTTGCCGGTAAAGACGGCGAGTTGAATACTGATGGTGGCGGCGATCAGGGTGGTAACACCCCTCCGGCACCTGCAGATAACAACTACGACCAGGGAAGCAGCGCACCGGCTCCTGCGGATGCAGGCAGTAACAGGGCCAACGTGCAAATTGGCGACATTGTTCAAACCTTGCCGGCAGACTCAAGAGGTGTGACTGTTAATGGCACCAAGATGTTTGTAACGCCTGATGATGTTTATTACCAGGCAACACATGACAACAATGGCCACAGGGCATATAAAGTTGTAGGTTTACCATCAGAAGCACCTGAATAAAAATTAGTATTATAATTATGTAAGGGTGAGTATTTAAAATGCTCACCCTTTTTTTGCGATTTTAACTTTTATATTTTAGCAGCGGGATCAGGTATTTATATAAATAATGATTTTAATATAAAACTTATCCCAATAAAATACCCGTAATTAGCCAAAGACTATATTATTATGCAAAAGCCCCCTATCCCTAAAAACGAAATGGAAAGGATTATAAGCTTGGCCGATATCGACCTGGATTATTCGAGCCATAAGGAAAGCTTTAAGGATCTTGCCAAATTAGCCGCTAAAGTTGCCGGTACCGATATTTCGCTGGTTAACCTGATTGATACTTTTACCCAATGGACTATATCAAACCACGGTTTAAGTATTGACCAGATGCCGCGCGAAGATTCTGTTTGCCAGTACACTATAGTTAGCGACGATCATTTTGAGGTAGACGACCTTAGCGCTGATACCCGCTTTAACGATAAGTTTTATGTTACCGATGAGCCTGGGCTGCGTTATTATTACGGCGTTCCACTAAAAACCACCGACGGCTACAACTTAGGCGCCTTATGCGTGCTTGATAAACAGCTAAAAGTATTAACCCCTGAAAAGGTTGAGCTGATAAAAATAATTGCCGATGAGATTGTTAACCGCCTGAACGCCTTTAAAGCTATCGACATACTTAAAAACAAATTGGCTGAGGCTAATGAAACAAAAAAGAAGGTAGCACATGATATACGCGGCCCGCTGGGTGGCATTATTGGGCTGGCACAGGTAATAAGCGAGCAGGGGCATGAAAACCAGATTGATGAGGTTTTAGAGTTTATAAACCTGATACATAAAAGTGGGCGATCAATATTAGAGCTTGCCGATGAAATATTGAGCGCCGATAAACCGCAGGCACCTAAAGGCGATGAGTTTAACCTGCTGTTGTTTAAGGATAAGCTGGAACAGCTTTATTTACCACAGGCCATTAATAAAAACATCAGCTTTGCTATAACCGTATCTGACACTTCTGCCAAAACCCCATTCTCAAAAAACAAGCTTTTACAAATAACCGGCAACCTGATATCAAACGCCATGAAGTTTACGCCTGAAAATGGCACTGTTACGGTTGACCTTAACCTGAAGGTTGAAAGAGGCCATAAAAATCATTTGCGTATAAAAGTAACCGATACGGGTGTTGGCCTTGGTAAAGCCGCTATTGACAACATACTTAAAGGTAAGGCTTCATCAACCCACGGCACTGGCGGAGAGCAGGGCTATGGCTTTGGGCTGGCCCTGGTTAAGCATTTGGTAGATAGCCTAAAGGGGACTATGCATATATACTCCGAAGCGGGACAGGGCGCTACTTTCGAGGTTAACCTACCGCAGGCAGGTTAATTTGCCGCAGGTTTTTAATATATATTTCTATTTGCCCCAAATAATTAAAGTGGAAATGGCCCGGTTGATATGATCATCCGGGCCATTTCTATTATTACCAAAATGTAAACAGAACTTAGTTCTTTACACTCTTTTTAGCAGGGATTAATGGTAATACAATAACAGCTAACAATATTGCAACTTCTAATACAACTAACATGACTTTAATTTTTTAAAATGAATAATTATTTAATATTTTTTGTGAAAAACAATCACCCTTTCATTATCCCTTAATTTCGCAATCGAGGTTTAGGTTGATAAGAACAATTTGTATTTCTATTGTGGGTATCGGCTAAAAACATGCCATAGTTTATTTTTTCGTTTTAACCGGAAAATGCATAAAAAATGAAATCAACATTTTTTTTAATTCACTTAAAAAAATAGCCTTTTTATGAAATTAACTGCATTTTTTAATTTTATAAGGTGAAAAATCAGCCTAAAAAAAATAATCACTGCTAATTTTTATAAAAAATAAATTTTTATGGACAAAAAAGCCTGCAAAACCAATTCAATCATCAACCTGCAAAAAAACAAGGCTTTGGCTTTTATAAAATGGTTGCTGCAATTTTTAATAATCAGCAGATTGATTTTTTATTCCTTTAAAAGCCGCGAAAGTATCAGCATAGTGCTATTTTATTAATCACAAATAAAAAATTGACAATTTGTCAGCAAACATGACACAAATCATTTAACTGACAAAATGTGTGTAAAAATAACTGCCAAACCCTGCCAAACAGTTAAAAACAGGCTATATCAAGCGCAGACCGGGTAAAAACCATATAATTCACCCTATGCCAAAGTTTATTATCCCTGCGGGAATTTATATAATTTTACAAATATGACAAGAAAGCGGCTTTAATTTTATGGATTTATAGGGAATGGCACTGGAATGATCCGTTTTATTTAATATTTCCGCAATAGCAGGTATACGGAAGATGCTATTTTGAAGGCATTGTTAATATAAAACAGGTTTCATCGTTAGTAGATGTTACCTCGAGTTTGCCGCCGTGGGCTGCGGCTATTTCAGAAGAGATATACAGGCCAAGGCCTAAACCCTGCTGCCCTCGTTTAACCTCGCCACGTGAGAATGGCTGAAATAAACGCTCCATTGCCGCGGACGAGATCTTGTTGCCTTCATTACAAACAATCAGTATAAACTCACCATTGGCGCTTGTGGCTTTAACCTTTACAGGTGTGTCTGCCTTGCCATGTGTAAGCGCGTTTGATAAAAGATTTGAGCATAACTGGGCTATCCGCTTGCCATCGCAATTTACCGGCTCGGTAAAGTTAAAGTGGGCCTCAATTTTGTGATCGGGCTTAATGATGAGCAGCTCTTCGATAATATGCTTTAGGATATCCTCCAATGGCTCATTAGTATTGCGTACCAGGTTTATACCACCACCCAGTCGCCCACTGGCAAAATCCATTATATTTTCAATAAGCCCCCTGATGCGGAAAGAGCTATCCTTAATAATATTGGCCACACGTGTAGCACGCTCATCCAAAGGCATCCTGAGCAATAGCTGGGCGCTGTTTAAAACCGCACCGGCAGGGTTACGCAGGTCGTGCCCTAATATGGCTATAAATTGCTCGCGCAATTCGGATGCTTTACGTTCTTCCTCTAATTTTGCTTCGGCAAAGCTAAGCTGCTCGATACTATCCAGGTGAAAGGAGATCAGATTGGCAAACAAATTGAACATGCCTATAGTCTGGGGGTTATTTAGCGTGGCTGGCTTAGGATCGATAGCGCACAGGGTACCAAAAAATGTACCGTTGCGCCGGATAATGGGTACCGATATATAACTTTGAAAGCCATACATTAATGGTGTATGATGCCCAAAGAAGGCTGTATCCTTATCAACATGATCAATAATAACAGCCTGGCCGCTTTGCCGTATTTCGTGGCAGATGGTAGTTTCTACTTTTAGCTCGCTGCCCGGTACCAAGCCAAACAAAATTTCATCGCGCACGCTGCAGGTTACCCAACGGTCTTCGGTAACCCTTGCAATGGCAGCAAAGCCCATACCTGTGGTACGGCAAATAACTTCCAATAGATTGGGCACAATGGGGATACGGCTTATTGCATCAACATCTGCCTGTAAATTTGCTTCGAGAGGGGCCAATTTTATTATTTAATAAAGTTTGATCGACATATAAGTTACAGATTTATAACACAGTACAAGTTTTTTTTGTTGAGCTGTAATCGCGCCCACTTTGTAAAAATAGTATTATATTTTTTATTTCCAATTGTTAATTAATAAGATAATTAATAAATTATAAATACATAAGTAAATTTGCAGCTAACTAACAGTATTCAAAAAACTGTCAGTTAATAGTTAGTTAATTAAAAGCAGGTATAGCGCAAGGCCAATCCTGCTTTTTCTTTTTATATCATCGGCCAGGTTAAAGCTATCTGCCCACTGCAAATTGCAAACCGGCTAAACCGGTATAACAAACCAAAAGGTTGATCCTTTGCCTACAGTACTTTCAATATTGATATGGCCATCGTGCCGCCTGATGATCTCGGAAGAGATATATAAACCCAAACCTAAGCCCGAATATCTTTGCGAAGCTTCGTCAACACGGTAAAAACGGTCAAATATGTGTGGGATATAAGCGGCGGGGATGCCTATACCAAAATCAGTAACTGAGATCTTAACTTTTTCTTTTAATTTTTCAACGTTTATTACTACCTGCTTGCCTTCGGGAGAGTATTTTATGGCGTTGGCTACCAGGTTTATCATCACCTGCTCCAGCCTGTTTCTATCAGCATGTATCGCAACATTAGCATCGCCTTTAATTTTGAGCTTATGCTGTTTCGAATTATATTGTAATTCGCTGCAACATTCAGTTAGCAGTTCGCTGAGGTTAAACTTTGTTTTTCGCAATTCCAGCTTACCAGATTGAATTTTTGTTGCATCCAACAGGTCTTTTATCAGGTCAGTAAGCTTATCAACCTGTTTAATAGCTTTTTGAATGAAGGTATCAACCGTTTTTATATCGCCGCCTTTTAGCGATGTACGCTCGATGATCTGTAATGCGCCTTTAAGGCTGGTAATAGGTGTTTTTAACTCGTGACTGGCTATGCTGATGAATTCATCCTTTTTCTTTAACAACTCAAAAGTAGCTTCGTCAATTAGTTTTTGAACGGTAATGTCCAGTAGTGTACCTATAAAGCGTATAGCTATGCCCTGCTCATTAAAATAGGCCCGGCCTTTAGCTTTTACCCATTTTATTTTACCATCAATTGGTACAGTTTTGTATTCAATATCAAATTCGCCCTTATTGCCGCCATTTAAAATCTCATTTATCCTGCTTGACATATGGGCCCGGTCATCAACATGGGTCATTTCTATAAATAAAGGCATATCCATATGGCTTGATGATGGCATGCCTAATATTTCCCGGCAGCGCTTATCGCCAATAAGCTCTTTTGATTGCGGGTCATAATCCCAGGTGCCCAATCCAGCGGAATCAACCGCGGCTTTTAATCGTTCCTTGCTTTCGCTTAGTAAACGTTCCGCTTCGGCCAATCCCTCCTCAACCTTACGCCTGTCGGTTATATCTTCAAAAGCCAGTAAAATAAGTTGCTCGCCGCTTACATTAAAAATTTGGCGGGCATTTAGGCACATTATCTTTTTGCCAATGTTTGGGAAGGTATGTATAACCTGGAAATCCTCTATCGTTCTTTTTTCGGGAAGTATATTTTCTAACAGCTCCCTGAATTTTGGGATATCCCATTGCCTGGTGCCCAGTTCATATATGTAACGGCCTTCGGTTTGTTTTTCGGTGGTTTTAAATTTATTATAAAAACCTGCAGTAGCACGTTTAACCCTCAGGTCAGCATTGAGTATGATCAATGGGTCGCGTATGGTGCTTACAATGCCCTCGGTATATAAGCGTGCGTTGTTCAGTTGCTCGTTACGGTCAACCAACTCCTTGTTTACGATCATTACCTCCTCGTTGGTGCTTTGCAGCTCTTCTTTCGAGGTTTCCAGCTCTTCGTTCAGGCTTTGTAACTCCTCACTGCCCGATAGTAATTCTTCATTTGCGCTTTGCAGCTCCTCATTCGCGGCTTCCTGGTCTTCGGTTATTGACCGCATATCTGTACGCGCCTGCGTCAGTTCCTTTTCCAACTGTTCAATACGCTGTTCACTTTCGTCATATTGCATATTTTCTGATGATCTATCAGTTTCTGCCGATACCTGCTGACTACCCGTGGAAGACGCAGTTTGAAAAACAATAAGGTAATGAGGCTCAGCGGTTTCTTTAAGCGGAACAGCCTGTATATTAACATATTGCTGTATGCCGTTCAATTTAAAAAATACGCCGGATTTACGTGCAGGTGATTTTGTTTTTTCGGCCATGTGCAGCACATTACGCAACTCGAAAGCCAGATCTTCGCGGGCCATTTTTAATACATTAAAGCTGGGCCTGCCAACTGGCGGCACAAGCCATGTTTCCGTTAGCCCCCTGAACTGGATAACATCAAATTTTTCGTTTACCAATACAGCAGGCGGCATAAAGTTAGCCAGTATGGCCTCATCGGCTACCTTAAAAACATCTTTGCTTGTACTTTCCTTCTGAATATTTTTATCTATTTCGCGAAAAGTTCGCTCCCTGCCGTTTGAAGCCACATTCATAAACCTGCCTAAAGGCCCTTTGCGGGCATATATTTTTTCGCCAGTGTTTAAGGCCGTAAAAATATCGGTATTGTTGCCTATGGTTTCCGATTTACCCAGCATCAAAAAGCCATCTTCATTTAAAGCGTAATGGAAAGTGGTAAGCGCCCTTTTTTGTAAAACAGGTTCAAGGTAGATGAGTACATTACGGCAGCTTACCAGGTCGATTTTTGAAAAGGGCGGATCTTTGAGTAGATTATGGTGCGCGAATACGCACATATCGCGAATGATCTTATTTATTTGATAGCTTCCATCAATTCTGGTAAAAAATTGCTGCAATCGTGATGTGGATACGCCATCCAGTTCGTTTTGCCGGTAAATACCGTTACGTGCCTTAGCAATAGCGATCTCAGAAATATCGGTAGCAAAGATCTGGATCTTCATGGCCGAAGCCTTATCCCCTAACAGTTCCTGCAGGCACATAGCCATGGAATATGCTTCTTCGCCGGTAGCGCATCCCGCTATCCATATCCTTAAAGGTTCAGCATCTGTTTTTTGGCTTATAAGCGCCGGGAATAAAGTATTACACAATAATTCAAAGCTTTGCGGGTCGCGGAAAAACTGTGTTACTGAAATAAGCAGGTCATTATATAAAGCATCCTGCTCGGCTTTGTTTTCGCGCAGGTACATGAGGTACTCTACAGGCTTTTCAATTTTGCTTAGGGCCATGCGCCTCACGATGCGCCGTTTCAGGGTACTTTGCTTGTAAAAGATAAAATCAACCCCCCTACGCACTTTCAGCACCGTTAGTAATTGTTTAAAAGTATCGTTATCCTGTTGCGGCAGCGTATCTAATATTTCTGCAGGCGTATAATTGTTACTGAAAGGGCCATTTATAGCAATTAAACGTTCGGCGATTTTTTCGGGCGGCAAAACAAAATCAACCGCACCCGCCTTTATGGCGCTGCTTGGCATACTGTCAAACGCGGCTGAGCCTTCGTCCTGCGCAAAAGTTAAACCACCGTATGATTTAATTACCTGCAGGCCAAGTGTACCATCATTAAGCGCGCCCGATAATACCACACCAATAGCATAGCTTTGGTGTACAACGCCCAATGATGAGAAGAAAAGATCAATGGTATTACCCTTTTTATGCTTGCTATCCAGGGGCGCGAGTTTAAGCACACCATCAGTAGCGGTAACCATTTTATTTTGCGGGATGATATACAGGTTATCCGGGTCGAGGTGAATATTATCAGTTATCTGATGTACCGGGAATGGCGCTACTTTTTGAAGCAATTCAGGTAAAATGCTTATATGCTGGGGGCTTAAATGCTGTATAAAAACATAGGCCATGCCTGATTTTGCAGGTAATGCCTTTAAAAATGTTTTAACCGCATCCAGCCCTCCGGCAGAAGCGCCGATACCAACAACCGGAAATTGAAGTTTAGAGGTAGCAATAGTATCCTTTTTCGCCATTAAATATTACTTGATGATCAGACCCCAGAATCGGAAGCGGCAAAAGGGCTTATATTAAGTCAATATAAATGTACAACTATATATATGGCATATTGTTCCATTACGAAAATATAAATATATTATAGGTAATTGCAGGTCAGCCACCTACGCGCAGCGAAGGATCTATCCGCATGTACACCACGCGCTTGGTACACCGGCTGCTTGTATAAATAGATACTTCGCTGCGCTCAGTATGACAGAGTAATTTTAAATTTTTCAAAGAACATGATTTGCGCTTTCACAAGCGCGGGATTGATGATGGAATACCGAAAAACGAGGGATGGCGCCGGGGATGGGCCTTTGGATACTGCAAGTTACGAAAGCTAATTTTAAATAGTGCTGACACTGTTTTGTCAGCAGTTGATAATTACCGAAATAGCTTTAGGTGTTATCAATCGTCTATATCATCAATTACCAGCATGCTCCAGCCTTTACTGCCCGCGTTGCTTAGCTGTTTTTTCTTGTAGTCCATTATTTTTTTGATGCGGGTGCTGTAGGCCCAACAGGTACTTTGGCGTATGGCAACTATTTCGGATAGTTTATGTGATGATATTTTCCCTTTTGTTGAGTACATTAAAAATATCATGTAAAAAGCCTTATTGATAGGGATGCGTGTGTTTTGCAATATGGTATAAGCTATTACCGATTCCTCGTAACCACATTTTGAGCAACGGCGGCTGTAAGGCAAATGCCCATTGCTATAGTGTGTATTGGCACATTTACGGCAGGTATAGCCTTTGTCCCATTTAAGATCCGACAGGAATTTGAAGCATGTTTCGCGATCAGGGTATATTTTGCTGAACTCTTCAAAATCAACCGCTGCCGACATGACACGGTCATGCGTAACCTTCTCGATATTGGTATGTAACTCGATATTATCATGCTCCAGCAGCACATTTATCCTTGATATTTCTTCGGCCTGGTCTTTAAGTAAAATGTTGACGGACTTCAGTTCCTCATTCTGCTCCTCAATAACCTGCGATTTTTCAATCAGTTCTTTTGTACGCTCGCGTACCTGCTCTTCCAGTTGCCTGTTTATATTGTCTTTCAGCTCCTCGTTCTGCTTCATCTGGCGGATGATACGTTTTTGGGCGTAATCCTTTTTCTTTTTCAGTATCCGCACCTTTTCGGCTATGGCGAATGAGATGAAAAGCATCTCCATAATAAAACAAAAACTCAGGCTATAATGTGTAACCGGGCCAAACGGCAACCACGATACATCAAACGCAATAAGCACCTTTATAATAAAGCCTACAAACAGAAAGCTGTAGCCCACAACAAAAAAGCGTGCCGGCCAATAGCCTTTGCTCAACACATAATAACCGGTATAACAGGCCAGCAGTAAAGGCACTATCTCGATAAAGCGGTAATTAAACCAGGCATTATTAACAGTGAGGCACAGGATAAAAAATATAGTACGAAGGGCAATTACCAGCCATATCAGCTTGTTTAAAACCGGCGCTTTGGCTTTTACAAATAACAGGCTGCGGGCGAACAACATGCCAAATACGCTGGCAAAAAACAGGGCTACACCATAAGCATACTGGTTCCATATAGGCGAATTAGGCCACATGTACTGGTAGGCAATACCATCGGTGCACATTTCATACAGGCCTATGCTGAGGTTGTACATGATGTAATACAAATATTGTATTTGCCTTATGGCAAAAAACATCATCAGATTGTACAAGCTGAACACCAGCAGCATCCCGTAAAATATGCCGAAGAAGAAATACTCATCGAGCGCGTAATGTATAAACCAGCTTACCGAGCGCAATACTACAATAACGTTGGCTGGCTGGTGCGACCTGATACGGATATAATAGGTATTCGCGCCGTATAGGTTACTATTGATGTTTACGCTAAAATTTTTGTGCTGATATAAACGCTTTGCAAAAGGATGGCTGCTGCCAAAGTAAGATACCGTATAAGTATTATTGCTACTTGGCGAGTATATGGCAATATCATCTATAGTCTGGTCAAAAAATTCTATGAGCCAGTTATTTTTGGTAGCCTTATCGTGATTGATGGTAATGCGGTACCAGTAAGCGGCCCGCAGATCAGACGTTTTTGGTGTAGATATAGCGCTTGGTATAAACTTAGAGGCATAAGCCGGGCTCTTTACCTGATCGATAGTGAGTTTGCCACCAGCATCTTCAAAGCATTGAATTTCGCCGTATGAGAAAATGTGCTGGGTAATGGTATCGCTTAACGTTACCGCATTTTGGGCATAAACCTTTGTGCAGGTAAACCCACAAATTATAACACCAATACATAAGAGCTTTAGTAAATATTTAAACATACTTAAAAATCAGGTATTACCTTAGCCGTACACACAAGTATCTACAGGAAAACTAATTGGTTTATTGCGTTATGCAATTATAGTTTTTAAATCTATTGCATCAAAAATAGCAATTAATATTATTTTTTTACGGTTAATCCCAAAGCCTCAATATAACTGGTGTTTGGCGTACAGTTTTCAAATTTGCAATTCTCCAGCATGCCATATAAAGCCTGTTTAACTTGTTCGCGGCTTGCGGGGGCTGCTTTGCGTATGTCTTCAAAACTGGTACGCACTTTTTCGGTATAGTTTATCACCGTATCATAACCCATAGGCCTTTGAAATGTGACTATGCCGGCCACGTTATCCATTTTTTTATAAGGCCAATAAGTCCACCCTATATTGTTCTTCTCCAGCAATTGGCGAAACCCACTTATCCATTCATCCTTATTCTCACCTGTTTCACCGCAATAAATAGGCACATTGTATTTATCCCGATAGTCAACGTATTCCTGTATTACGTCCTGGGTTGTGGTTTTCGTCCAGTATTTATGAAAAGTATAAACAACTTTTGAATCAAACGGAGGCCCAAACATTTTCATGTTGCTATCCCATTGCGCGCCGCCTAAAATTACCAGGTGGTTTTTATCAACTGTGCGTACTGCTTTGGTTAGCTCTTTATAAAATGGTTCCAGGTATGAATTCAAGTCTGTTTTCTTAAAATAATGGGCTATGGGTTCATTCAGCAGGTCATACCCTAATACCGCAGGCTCATTTTTATAGTGGTTGGCTATTCTTGTCCATATTTTAATGGTTAACTGCCTGCTCCCTTCGTTCTGAAACAGGAAGGGATATCCATACCCGTCATCAATATTATCGCCTGTTTGGCCACCCGGGGCGCTGTGCATATCTAAAATAACATATATGCCTTCGGCCCTGCACCAGCCTATTACCTTATCCAGCAATTCAAATCCTCGATCAGGATTATTCTCGCCCAGGTAATCCTCATAGGTAAATAACTTATAACTAAAGGGGATACGGATAGTATTCATGCCAGTGCTTTTCAAAAAATGTATGTCGGCACGTGTTATATACGCATCCAGGTACTTTTGCCAAAACAATTTGGTTTCATCATAACCCAATATCTCCATAAAAGCCTCATTGATAAGCCTGGGCGAATTGATCTTGGTGAATTTAAACATGTAGCCCTCGGGTATTAGCCAGTTGCCCAGGTTTGTACCCCGCATTAAAAAGGGTTTATTATCGGTGCCGATGATCTCTTTTCCTTTTACTGATATGAATTTTACAGATTGTGCTTTTAATGCCCCCGGAGTGATGAAGAGCAATACAGCGATAATGCTAAACAAATATTTTTTCATGATAATGGATATTAAAAAAACAGGATCTATCTTATTTTGACTGTAACTTGTTATATTTTTTCAGGTTATTCATAACGGCTTCTGATGCATCAGCATATACGGCAATACGGTGCGTACGTACCTTATAGGGCGATGCTGTACTATTGCCCGATGTTTGAACCGCTATAACGCTTGACGACCTTTGAGGCATGTGGCAATCAATACAATTGCTTTTTATGATGCCGCCAATTGCCGGGGCCATTTTGCAAAAATTATGATTGGCGGTAGTATGGCAGTTCATACATTTTTGTGAAAACATGGCCAGGTTTTGCCGCTGGTTTACATGCACATCGTGGCACGAGGCGCAATCCATTTTACTGTTAATAAAACATTTGCTGCTGGCCAATAGCTGGTTTTGATTGCCATGTACATCAAATTTGGTTGAATCCATTACCGGCTGATACAACTGGGTTTCCTTGAAATTAGCAAGCGTATCACCGGGTTTAAAGGTGAACATGTTGCGTATCACCGGCACCTTATTACCCGAATGGCAAACAGCGCACATATCCAGCTTCTGCGCACGCGTTAGCGATGCATAAGTAGCTATATATTTTGCCTTTTTTTCTTCGGGATAGGCCAAATGATAATTAACGTGGTTGGCAGCAGGGCCATGACAACGTTCGCAATCAATACCTAATATCAGCGAATTTTTATCGTACTCCACCGTCCTGCCAACAATTCTTTGGGTTTGCTGTGGCAATGCCTTTATATACGAAGCGTGGCACTCAAAGCAACGGTTGCCTATCATCCGGGTATAGTCAACATTTTCAGCATTAAAGCCGGGGCTGCCCGCCCAATTGCCTAAAGCACTGAAATATGATATAGGCAACTCAAAAATTTCATTACCGTGCCAGTACAAATAGCTTTCGGCTTTCACATCACCAAAGGTGATATCAAAACGCTCGGTCCTTACCTGTTTACCCTTGAAATAGGCTACCTGGTAAAACCCATCGTTTCGTTTTTCCATCACAACCTTCAAATCCTTATTAAAAACATAAGTATTGTGGCCTGCATGAAAATCGCCGCTTATGGTATTGGCAGACGCCAAACGGCTTGATGAAAAATGCGCCGTGTGCAGGTAATTATCATAAACATCCTTATGGCACTGTATACAGGTTGATGAGCCTGCAAATATGTTTCCGCGTGGGTCTTGCTTTGGGCTATTAAAAGTAAGGCACTGTGAAAAAATTACGACGAGCGGAATTAAAAAAACTAATGTTAAAAATAATTTTCTTTTACTTTTCATCAATCAGTGCTAATACAAATAGCTATTTAACAAATTGGTTTTTCAGGCTTTTAAACACCACTAACGTACTATGCTATAGAAATACTATTGAACAATAAGCGTTGTAATTGAATGCGGTAAACTGGTTGTATTTGCCGCCATGCCCTTTATCCACAGGCTGTAAGGCAATTTCTCATCTGTTAAATTTAACACAATTACTACAAGTTTATTGTCCTTATTCATAAAGGCTGTAGTTAATAATTGGTCGCGGTTTGATGAACTGATAATGCGCTTAGCACCGGGCCTTACAAATTTCGAGAAATGGCCTATGTAATAATAGGAATTCATGTAAGTAAGCTCACCGGTTTTGGTATTGGCATGTATGGGCGCATAGCAATAGTTCCCCACATGGTTAGGGCCGCCCTGCTCATCAAGCAGAATATTCCAATCTGTCCATCCCACTACGCCGTTGTTGAAATCATTCACCATTGATTTTCCGTACACCTCGCCCCATTTCCAGTCATTGATCTTGCTCAGGTCAAAAGTATCGCTGCAGCCTTCGGTAAACAACAGATTTTTATTGGGGAAGGCTTCATTTACCAGTTTTACATTATCAAACACATCGCGTACATACCAATGAAAACCTGTGCCCCATACATATTTTGCAGCTTCGGGGTCTTCATAAACGGTGCTGGCCCTTTGGTATATCAGGTCGCGGTTATGATCCCAAATGAATAGTTTTTTATCGGCCATGCCGCTTTTATGTAGTGTAGGGCCTAAATAGTTCTTTATAAAGTCGCGCTCATCCTCGGCAGTATAAATACATGATTCCCACTTTTGATCAGCCATAGGTTCGTTTTGCACCGAGAGGCCCCAGATAGGGATCCCTTCCTTTTCATAGGCACGTATAAATTTAATGTAGAAATTGGCCCAGGCCTGGTCATATTCAGATTTTAACTTGCCGCCATGCTCCATGTCGTTATTTGTTTTCATCCATGCCGGCGGGCTCCATGGCGTGGCAAAAAGCGTTAGTTTTCCACCGGCTGCTGCAATAGCCGATTTTATAAACGGGATACGGTATTTGCGGTCATGATCGATATTGAATGTTTTTAACGAAACATCATTATCGGCCACATAGCTATAGGTATCGCTCGAAAAATCGCAGCTTTGGATATGGGTGCGTGCCAATGTATAGCCTATACCTGTTTGGGTGTTATAATAGGCCTTTAATATTTCATCCTGTTTGGCTTTGGGCAGCTTATAAAAGGTTTCGGCTGAGGCATCGGTTAATGCCCCGCCAATGCCTAATATTGATTGAAATGTTTTTGACGGATCGACAAAAATACAGGCTTCCTTTTCTACCGGTTGCTTGTGTACCTCAAATGTTAAGGTTGCCGTGCGGGTTAAGCGGTAATCGGTGTTTTCGGCGGTTGTATAAACGGCTACCGATTTGCTTTTAACCATAAAGGGTTTAAACGTTGTTGTATGGGTGGTACCCTGCGCTTCTAATAAAAAAGGGCAAATGCTTAATAATAATATTGATAAGGGTCTTTTCATTTACTAAAATTTATTGTTGGTTGTGGGTTGCAATTTTGTATCCTATATTTTTTATGCTGATCATAAAAGTCCTTTTCCTGTTAGCCTGATATCCCTTGATGAACTCCCGATCACGAAATCAAACGTACCGGGATCCATTTCCCATTTGTTTTTAACATCATTAAAATATTGGAAAGCATCTTCGTTCAGGGTAATGGTAACCGTCTTTTCTTCGCCAGCCCGCAAAAACACTTTCTCAAAGCCTTTTAATTCCTTTTCGGGCCGTGGCAGGTTCAGTTTTTCCTGTTTTACATATAGTTGTGCTACCTCTGCACCAGCTACAGCACCGGTATTTTTTATGCTGAAAGTAATTGTTGCTGTTTTATCGCCTGTTTTTATTTGGAGATCGCTGTATTTGAAACTGGTATATGATAAGCCATAACCAAAGGCGAATTGTGGTTCAACTTTATAGGTATCAAAATACCTATAGCCTACATAAATATCATCAAAGTAATTAACGGTTACGCCATTCCCCGGAAACTCGCCCAACTTAATAGCAGGGGCATCTTCCAGTTTTTTAGGGAAACTTACCGGCAGTTTACCGGATGGATTTACCTGCCCGAAAATTATTTTTGCCAGAGCGTTACCCCCCTCCATACCGGGGTACCATGCCTGTATGATACCCTTAGTTTGATCAACCCATTGCGACATATCTATAGGGCCGCCACCCATCAGTACAACCACAGTGTTTGGATTGGCAGCCAAAACAGCCTTTATTAATTCGTTCTGGCCAAAAGGCATTTGCATATTGGGTTTATCAAAACCTTCGGCATCGTAAGCATTATCGTCCCAAACATTATAGTCATAACCATGTGTCCAGCCGCCTACAATTATGGCTACATCGGCTTTTGATGCCGCTTGTACCGCTTGTTTTATCATATCTGCATCGGGGCCTGCGTTCCTTGCAATATTATAGCCCTTTGTGTAAGTTATGTTTACCTTATTACCGGCAACGTTTTGTAGCCCCTGTAAAGGAGTTACTTCATAAAATGCTTTCACTTGTGAGCTTCCGCCACCCATAGCCTGTTTTCTATCAGCATTATATCCTATAACCGCGATCGATTTAACGTTTGCACTTAAAGGCAATATTTTATTGTCGTTTTTAAGCAGTACTATACCCTCTTCGGCAACTTTTTCCGCAGTTAGCTCATGTGCTTTGGTATTGTACTCGCCTTTTTTACGCTGGCCGCCGCCTATCAAATTGGTTTTATACATTACGTATAATAAGCGCCTAACCTTATCATCAACCAGGCTTTCGGCTATTTTGCCCGTTTTAACAAGGGTTACTACGGTATCTCCTAAAAAGAATTTACTATAATCAGGATGCGGCCTCATTTCGAGGTCGGTGCCCATTTCAAGGTCGGTACCGTTCCATAAAGCCTGGGTTGTGCTGTGTACTGCGCCCCAATCACTTATTACGGCGCCTTTAAAGCCCCATTCCTTTTTTAGGATCTGGTTAATAAGGTAGTTGTTTTGTGTGGCCCATTGCCCCCGGAATTTGTTGTACGAACCCATCAGCGTATAAACACCGCCAACTTGCACGGCTGCCTTAAAACCAGGCAGGTATATTTCGCGCAGCGCCCTTTCGCTCATCTGCACATCGATCGAACCGCGTTTGGTTTCCTGGTTATTGCCTGCAAAATGCTTTACACAGGCCGATACACCCTGATCCTGCACCCCTTTTATATACCCAACTACCATTTTTGATACCAGGTACGGGTCTTCGCTTAAATATTCAAAATTTCTGCCGTTCAATGGCGATCTCATGATATTTATACCAGGGCCAAGTATTACATCCTTACCCCTGAAATTAGCCTCGCTACCCAATACTGAGCCAAATGCATAGCCTAAGGCCGGGTTCCATGTGGAGGCAAGACAGATCCCGGTTGGCAAATAAGTGCCTGAATCGAGTACATTATTTTGCACATCCCATCCCCTGCCATGTTCAACGCGCACGCCATGCGGCCCATCGGAAGTAACTAATTCAGGAATACCCAAACGTGGTACGCCACCCGAGGTAAAGGATGAATTTGCGTGTATCATATTGACCTTCTCCTGCAAGGTCAATTTTTTAATAAGACTATCTGACTTAGCCGCAATCTCCGCATCGGTATAACGGGATTGGGCTTTTACAGAAAAAACAGAACAGGAACCAATTACGCAACAAAATAAAAAGGATGTTAGTTTAGTGTTCATTTATTAGGGTGTATTTTATTTCCAGGTATATGTTGCTACGGCGCCGCCGTTTAATGTGCTGGTTACTATTTTTGAATTAAATTCTAAATTGAATGATGCTGCATTAGCGCTGTTGTTTAAAACGATTAGCACCTTTGAGCCATCAGTATTTTTAAAGGCCACGTTAGGAAATACAGTTGATGCATCCGAGGCTATGCGCACTGCGCCCGGTTTTACAAACCTTGAAGCATGCGCTATGATATAATATGATACATTGCGTGTAAATGATGATCCGCTGATGGTTACCGCACCCTGACAGGTACTGCACCCACCAGTGGTATGCGGGCCAAAGTTTGAATCGGATGCAAGGTTCCATTCTATTACATTTCTGCTCCAGTTTCGTGTAGCGCCAACAATTAAATTAGTAATGTGCCAGTTTAAATCGCCGCTAAACGTGCCGGTTGAGAACGTAGCCTGCTCGGTAAAATAAATATTTTTGTTAGGGAAAGCAGTATGCACAGGTGTAAGGGCTGATATATCGCCGGCATACAAGTGAAACGCCGAGCCATCCACATAAGGGTTTGCGGTTGGATCACTTAATACATACTCAGGATAATCCGGGCGGTCGCAATTATGATCGTAACAGATTATTTTGGTTTTTATACCAGCCGTTTGAAATGCAGGGCCTAAATAACTACCAATAAATTTGGCTTCAGCTGTATCCTGCTCAACCATGGCCGGGTTGTTTGAGGGGTTTAGAGGTTCGTTTTGTGGTGTGATCGCGTCAATGGTTATGCCCTGTGCGCTCATTGCCTGTACATACTTTACAAAGTAATTGGCATAAGTGCTGTAATATTGTGGCAACAAACTACCACCTGAAAGATTATTGTTGGTTTTCATCCATGCGGGGGCGCTCCAGGGACAGGCCAGTATTTTTATATTAGGATCGAGTGCTAATATTTTTTTTAATACGGGTATAAGGTTGGCGCTTTCCATGCTAATGCTGAAGTTCTGCAAATTAACATCGGGGCCTGAATCATCATAGGTATAGGTAGTTGCACTCATATCTGATGAGCCGATGGTCAGCCTTATATAGCTAATACCAACGCTTGCGCTATCAGTTGAGAAAAGTTCTTTTATCAGCGCATCACTTTGTGTGGCGTTCATGCCGTTTATTACCTGGGCACTACCGCCTGTAAGGGCGAAGCCAAAACCATCAATTGTTTGATAGGTGGTTGTGGTATCAACATTAATTGTTGTATTTGTATTGGTAGTGGTGTTGAATAATAAACTAACATTTTGTTTGGCAATAAGCTGCGTCTGATCAGCATTAGTAAGCCACATATTCACATCTGTTTTAACAGGTGGAGTGGTTTTTACAGGTGGTGTTACGGTACCACCTCCGCCGCCTGATACAGTTTTTTTGCTGCAACTAAGCAACGCTGATGTTAAACTTACAAGTACGATTGTAAGTAGGGTGTTTTTTATTGTTTTCATAAGTATTTTATCCTGGGACACTAAATCAATTACACTTTTGGTTATTTTATTTATGTATCATGTTATAAAAATGAACATATTGTATTTGCATAGAAACCGGGAATATACTGTCATCCACGCCATCTTCCCCACCCCATGTACCGCCTATAGCGATGTTCATTAATAAATGGAAGCTCTGATCGTAAGGCCATACAGCCGGGCCCTGCCCATTATTAACATAGGTAAAAACCAGCGTACCATCATAATATCCTCGTATGGCGTATGGTGTCCAGTCTTCGCGGTATAAATGGTATGCTGTAGAAGCAGTTGGAATATTCAGGGTACTTGTTTTGGCATTCCCGCCATAATAAGTTGAGTTATGCGCGCTAAAATGCACATTGTTGGGATCCCAGCCTACCATCTCCATAATATCAACCTCGCCCGAAGCCGGCCAGGCGCCATAAGCATAGGTATCGGGCAGCATCCATATAGCTGGCCATGTACCTTTTCCTGCAGGCAGTTTTGCCATCACATCGATACGGCCATAGGTTATAGAGCCTTTTGAGATTATTCTTGACGAGGTATAATTTTCCCCTCCTACGCTTTCTTTTTTTGCTGTTATAGTTAGCGTGTTGTTAGCTACGCTCACGTTGCTTAATGAGTCGGTATAATATTCAAGCTCACTGTTTCCCCAGCCGCCACCGCCCAAATCATATGTCCATTTTGTTGGATCGGGAGTACCGGTGTAGGTAAAATCATCAGACCATACCGGGGTTGTTTCAAAAGTCCAGTTGCTGTCTATTGGGGCAGCGGGTGGCATATAAACATAAGGTTTAGCATCACCGCTTTTACTCCCTCCGCATGACGACAACGCGCCCACACTAACTACTATCCCTATCAATATACTGATGCTATGTTTCATTCGAAGTTGTTTTTCATAAAAACTGCCGGATATACCGGCAGTTTTTTACCAATTTATCTAATTAACCATTATTCTTATTGTGCATATCCCGGGTTCTGAACCAGTTTGGTGTTTGACAGGTCAGTAAGCGGAATAGGTAATAATTCATTTTTGCCGGCTGTAAAGCCTTTAAATGCAAGCGTAGTTGCAGCATCTCCCCACCTAACAAGGTCATACCAGCGATGTCCTTCTGTAGCCAGTTCTAAACGGCGTTCAGATTTAATACTGGTCATGCTAACTGCTACTGATGGTAAGCCAACCCTTGCACGTACGGCATCAAGCAATTGTTGTGCGCGGGCGGTGCTGCCACCACCATTTACATCAGCTTCGGCTTCCATAAGGTAAGTATCTGCCAAACGGATCTCGATGTAATCGTTTGGATAATTCAGCTCTACTGTTCCTTGTGTTGCTTTATACTTTGTAAGCGGTGCATATTTTTGCAGGAAATACCCTACTCCCTGCCCTGGGGTTGGTTGGTAGGTTGTATTTTGTGCTTTTGTAAGGCTGTCCATATCATACATAGTATAACCATATCTCGGATCCTGTACACCATTCACTACAAAGGCATCATGTAACTGCTGGGTTATCGGGTTAAAACCATATCCACCGGCATATATTGGGCCTGCATAGCTTCTTGGGCCTACCATTTGCACATAAACATCACCTTTAAATGAATCCCAGTTATTCCAGGTATAAGCCTGGCTTGGTGAAAAGTTCAGTTCAAAAATAGATTCGCTGTTAAACTTGTTATCAGGGCTAAAAATAGCGCCAAAATTAGTTTGCAGTTTGTAACCATAAGTCTCTGTTGTACCACCTGGGGTAGTTCCGTTAACAATAGCTAACTCTTTAGCTGCCTGTGTATATTTTTTATCGTATAAATATACTTTACCAAGTAATGCTATCGCAGCGCCTTGTGTTACACGGCCACTCTCGGCTGTAACAACTGTAACCGGCAGATCAGGTATAGCTGCTGTTAAGTCAGCCTCAATTTGCGTATACACATCTTCGGGTTTAGCTTGTACCTGGGTATAAATATCTGCCGGTGCAAGTGGCTTAATTATTAACGGAACATTTTTAAACTGCCTTTCCAGGTCGAAATAATAATGTGCACGTAAAAATAATGCTTCGCCGGTATACCTTGTAGCTAATGCAGCAGTTAAGCCCGGTACCCCTGCCAGTTTTGACAATATGGTATTAACCCTGCTTACACCTAAAAATTCAATTGCCCAAAAAGCTTGTTGTGGCCCGGCCCCTGAAGTTAGCTGATAATCATTCCATAACTGCCAGTCAGGCGTATCGCCGGTACCACCGCCGCCTGCATAGCAATCATCAGATGCTGCGTTAAGCATGCCGCGCGAATCGCAATAGGTGTTGTCCAATCCACCGGTTTCAGTAACCAATGGGTCATAAGCTGATACAAGGCCGGCAAAAGCCTCGTCGGGTGATGCGTAATAATTTGCTTCGGCAAACTCCCCTTTTGGAGTTGTTTCAAGGAAGGATTTTTTGCAGGATACGAATACGCCCAATCCCAGCAAAATAACCGCCGTGTACTTAAGATAATTCTTTTTCATAATATGAATATTTTTAATTAATTTAATATTATAAGGTTACGTCTATACCAACCCTGAATGTGCGGGCAGTAGGGAAAACACCCTGGTCAACACCAACAGCATTGTTATTGCCACCTGTAACTTCAGGATCGTAGCCAGTATATTTGGTAACAGTGAATAAGTTGTCACCACTTACATAGATACGTAATTTGCTAATATCCAGTTTGTTAAGTACATTTTTTGAAAAATTATACCCTAACTGCACTGTTTTTATACGCATATAGGCGCCGCTTTGTAACCAAAAACTCGATGGATAATGATAATCACCATTAGGATCGGTATCTGTCATTCTTGGATAATTTGTATTGGTGTTGGTTGGTGTCCACGCATTTAAAGCTGCAATAGGGTAGTTTGCCTGGGTTACATCCAAACGACGATATTCCTGTAGTATTTTATTACCCCAAACGCCCTGACCGAATACATTCAGGTCAAACTCTTTGTAGCTTGGATCAATTGTAAAACCATAAGTCCATGATGGTATCGGGCTGCCAAGGAATGTACGATCTTTTGGCCCGATCACGCCTGGCCCGCCAAGGTTAGCATATTGAAAATCACCAGGTTTTGCACTAGGCTGTAAAACGGTACCTGATGCATCCTTATAATTATTGATCTGTGCCTGTGACTGGAATATGCCTAATACTTTATAACCATAAAATGCATCAAATGGCTGGCCTACCTGCATACGTTGTATGTTAGATGGGTTTGCTCCCTGCCAGGTTCCTTCGTTAATAAAAGGCAATACATTTAAACTGGTAACCTTGTTGTTATTGTAAGCTATGTTACCGCTAAAGTTCAGGTTAAAATCACCTATCCTTTTATTATAACCGGCCAACACTTCAATACCCTTGTTTGTTATACCACCGGCATTTGAATAAGGGGCATTTGTAACACCCGCATAAGCCGGAAGCGGTACCTGCATAAGCAAACCATCACTAACCTTTTTGTACAGATCAACCGTTAAGGTTATATCATGGAACAAGGTAGCATCAAATGCTATATCGGTTGATTTGTCTTTTTCCCACTGTAAAAGGGGGTTTGCAAGTGTATTAGGCCCGTATCCTGAAACTAATGTCTGGCTGCCTTCGGGGCCGAAGATATAACTACCGATAGCACTAACTATTGGCGAATATTCAAATGGTTGCAAGGCTAATTCATTACCCAATACACCATAAGAAGCGCGGATCTTCAAATAATCAACAAATGAATCCTTCGGGAAAAAATCTTCTTTTGAAGCTACCCAGCCTGCTGATACTGAAGGGAACGTACCGTAAATATTGTCGCTACCAAATTTCGACGAACCATCACGACGGATAATACCTTGGATAAGATATTTCCCATCATAATCATAAGTTACACGTCCAAATAAAGAGGCAAGTGTTTGAGGCTGGTTATCACTGCCATACCCAAAGCGATCTACCTGGGCTAAAGGAAAGTTAAACGAAGCTTGCTGCTGAGTGGTTATAGGCTCACCATAATTGGTATCGCCAACGCCATATCCGCTTTCCTGCTCAGCACTTTGGCCTACTAAAATTGTAAAGTTATGTTTACCTATTGAACGGGTATATGTAGCAGTGTTATCCCAGTTCCACTCCAGGTTTTGGTTAAATGACCTTCCCTGGTTGTTGGTTGCCGGTGGCAGGTTGCTGTTAGCTGAGTTAAGATAATAAAGCGGGGTAAACGTTTCTGAACCATAAAATGCCTGTTTAGCAGCAATTTCTGTTTTTATGGTCAGGCCTTTTATCGGCTCAATTTGCAGGTAAACATCACCAAATAAGTTATGCGACCAATTGTAATTACCGTTTTGTAATTGTTCGGCAGCTATTGGGTTAACTATTTCCTGGGCAACGTTATTTGATATACCATAAGGTAAACCTTGTGGGTTTCTAAAAATATAAGCCGCATTGGTATTATAAACAGCAGCATTAGGCTGTGCATTTATATCGCTTACGGTAAGTGGTGTAAGCGGGTCAAGATTTATAGCATCAGCCAGCGGGCCACCAAAAACACTGTTGGTGTTAAAATTGGTTGTACTGCGGGTATAAGTGTACTCAAAGTTTTCACCAAATGAAATATACTTTTTAGGTTTGAAAGATGTGTTAACCCTGAAGTTCATCCTTTTGTAATCAGATTCGCTGGGTGTTACAATACCTTCCTGATTAAGATAACCTAATGAAGTGTAATAGTTTGATGTTTCGGTACCACCACTTACAGACAAGTTTTGATCTGAAATAGGCGCATTGCCGAATATTTGATTTTGCCAGTTGGTGCCTGTGCCATATTGAGAAGGGTTAGCAAACGGAGCTGTACCGCCATCATTCGTTACGGCTTCGTTTCTTAAGGTCGCATATTGTTCACCATCAGCAAGTTGTAGCTTTTTAGTAACCTCCTGCGTGCCATAGTAAAAATTGTAGTTAATTTTTGGCGTTCCTACTTTTCCTTTTTTAGTTGTGATCAATATAACACCGTTTGATGCACGTGAACCGTAAATGGCTGCCGATGCATCTTTTAGCACTTGTATTGATTCAACATCATTAGGGTTGATAGCGTCATAACCGCCGTTATCCCATATCTGGCCATCAATTACATAAAGCGGAGAACTATTTGTTAAAGAGTTTTGCCCCCTTATTAATATGCTTGGCGCTGCGCCTGGCGCGCCAGAACTTTGTGTAACCAAAACACCTGCTGCGCGGCCTTCAAGGGCATCGTCAACACGGGTTATCTGCTGGTCTTTTAAATCATCAGCCGAAACACTCGAAATAGCGCCCGTAACAGATGCTTTCTTTTGTGTACCGTAACCAATAACCAAAACCTCGTTCAAACCGGTAGTGTTTTCTTCTAAATGTACATTAACTACCGTACGGGTATTAATAGCTTCGTTTCTGGTTGTATAACCAATAAATGAAAATGATAATGTTCCGTTAGGCGTAACGCTGAGTGAGTAAGCTCCATTCAAATCAGTTTGGGTACCAACCTGGGTACCGTTTAATTTTACTGTAACCCCGGGTAAGGGTGCTCCTGTTTTGTCAGTTACCGTTCCTTTTACGGTAATGTTCTGTGCAAAGGCAATTGACATGCCCGATAACAGGAAGATAAATAAAAATGTAATTGTTTTTCTCATGAATAAAATAATTAATAGTTGGTTTTTGATAAGTGTTTAAAGAATACTGTTCTTTAGGTCAGAGAACGTTTTTTGCGGCAATTAGCCATACGCGGTTAAGTAGTAGAATGGGTGGTTCATAACTATAGGTTTTAATTAATAAATAAATAATAGTCACAGGGGTTTACTTTAGGTTTCCTGTTTTGGTGCATCAAACTTATGAAAGTTTGAAACACAAATGCAAATTTATTTTTCATAAATAGTTGATTTTTAGGTTATTACATGTTTTTTGAAACGCTTCAATCACAATGGCAAAAATCAATTTATGCTTGATAATCAGCTAAAAAGGTTGATTTAGGCATTTAATTAAAAAAAAATGATACGCTTCATTCCATATTGCCTTTTTTGATGGTTTAAAGCGCTAAAAATCAAAATATGGCTTATACGCGCTGTAATGAGGGAATAAGCGTATAATTAACGGTTTTTACCGTATCGATTTAGCAATTTTATATAGCCTGTCAATTGCATGATAACTACCTATTAAAACACATATTTAGCAGCGTATAACTATCATTATTATGCCTGATTTATGATAATTACACCTTAATTTATGCTAAACTGCAAGCAAATAATAACTCATAAACCATACAATAATGGCAAAAGACTGTATACCTATAACTGTGATGTTAATAAAGGAGATGTGAGAATAGGTAAGGTAGTAACAGGCAATGATCTATTTCTATCATCGCATATATACAAAAAACAAAAAGCCCTTATTATTTAAAATAAGGACTTTTAAAGGCCTGCCCGGACCCTAATCAGGCAAGGCCTTATCCATTGTAGTTATACTGCAATGGATGGCTTTATACAGCACCAGCGTGCCTTAATTACAATAACTTTGGTGTTAATGAGCCTTTACCAAAACGATAGCCCAGCGTAATTTCATGGGTGGCATTGCTTAGCCCCCCCAAATCATCTGATGTGGTGCCAAACTGGTAGCTATACCCTATGTGAAATGCACCGAAATTATACGATAGTATCCCGGCCATTTCGCCATTGGTGCGATAGTTTACCCCTAAGCCTAATATACTTTTAAAATAAATCGTGGCCGACATATCTGCTATAAGCGGTACCCCTCTTGAATACGATACCAATGCGGCAGGTTTTATTTTTATATCGCCATTATCCTCAAGGTTTCCGATAAAGGCACCCGAAAAATAATAATGGTTCCTGAAATAGTTATTATCAAGGATAGAACCCGAACCCAGGTCGCGAAGCGTTAACTGCGGCACCGAAACGCCAAAGTAATAGGTATCGGTATAATATAATACCCCAAAGCCTACGCTGGCCTTGGTTTCCCTTACATCATTGGCAAAGGCCGGGTCGCCGGGGGCAAGTCCTGAATAATCGGCTATATAATTACGGAAGCCTGCATCAAGCGATACTGCTAAATAATGATCGGCGCTAAGCTGTACCGCTTTTGAAAAATAGGCGTTTACCTCAGTTTGGTGTTCGATAGCGAAATTATCGTTGTTAATGATCAAACCTGCCGCGCCATCAATGTTTTCAATGGGCACATTGCCATCAAATATAAAAGTGTTCGGGGCGCCCTGTATCCCTACATATTGGGTACGCCCAAGCAGGTTTACCGATGCAGCCTTATCCAGCAGCGAATAGGCGGAGTTAAGCGGCGTAAGGTTATCCATATATTGCGTATAGCTCGCGGCAGATTGCTGTGCACTTGCCCTATTCGTCAGTGTAAAAACAAACAAGCAAACAAGTATTAGGCTGATCTTATATGACAGGAGGAGTAATTTCATGTCTTAGGGTTTAATTTTTTATAGTGATAGGTCTAATTAATATCTCAGTTCAGTAAAGCCGGTTTTGCGTTCAAGTTTACCGTTAACCCGGTATTCCAGTACATATAAATAGGTGCCTGCCTGTTGTAATGCGCCTGTAATGCTGGAGTGCCCGTCGAATACCTTCGTTACATTATCATACCCGGCTGTTTCATATATCTTAACGCCATTGCGGTTTATCAGGATAAATTTATTATCGGGGTAATTTTCTATATTGATGATCCGGAGCACATCGTTAATGCCATCGCCGTTTGGCGATACGACCATCTCCACCACCACATTTCCGTTGTTGGCTTCACGTATGTTAAAGGTTTGCTGCACGCTGGCTGCCGCCAGGTAATCGTTATTGCCCGGCTGGCTGGCTGTAATGGTTACCGAACCCGTTTTTAACGAAGTAAGCGTTGTACCGCTGATGGCTGCCAGCGTTGGGTCTGATATGGTAAAGGTTACCGGCAGGTTTGAGCTGGCCGTTACGCTGCTCAGGTCATAAGTTGCAGGCAACTGCTGATCAGGTATGGCGGCAAAATTGATGGTTTGCGTGGCCTGGGTAATACTTAATGTTCCTGCCACATAGGTAAAGCTATAATTAGATGATACCGCTCCGCTGGCGGTTATAGGGTAAGTGCCAACATCAGAGTTGGTGGTTGCTGTAGTAGTTATTGTAGGCTGTGTGGTTAAACTGTTGTTGGTATCGCCGTTTACAAATTTATTATAGCTTATCGTAAGTACAGGGTTGGCCGAGCCGTAGGTTCTGGTTTGATCAGCGGCGGTAATGGTAAGTGGCGCTTTGTTAACTGTTAAAGTTTGCTGTACCGACTGGCCGCCGCTGGTAACGGTTATAACAGAAGTGCCCGCGCCAACAATATGTATATTGCCTGAAACTATAGTAGCTACGCCTGTATTACCACTGGTATAAGTTACGTCAGTTCCTGTTGCGCCGGGATCAAAATCAGGGTCGCCATAGGTTTTTGGCGGGAACGGATTAAGGGTAAGTAACGCAGATACGGTTAAAGTTCCGTTTACATAAGTAATAGTATAGTTTGCATCAACGGCACCACTAACTGTTATCGGGTAAGTGCCTGCTACGGATGATGTGGTTGCCGTAGTTGTAATGGTTGGCTGTGTGGTTAAGTTGTTATTGGTATCGCCATTTACAAAGCTTTTGTAAGTTAGGGTTAATGGTGGGTTAGCCGAGCCTACTACTTTGGTTTGATTATTAGCAGTTATTGTGAGTGCCTCTGGTGTAACCTTTAAATTACCAGGCACATAGCTTATGCTATAATTTCTGGCCGTTGCGCTGCTTGCCGTTATTGAATAATTACCCACTCCTGATGATATAGTTGCGGTAGTGGTTATAATAGCCTGCTTAGTTAACTTTGTTGAGTCATCACCATTTACAAAACCACCATATATTGCAGTTAATACGGGATTTGCCGAGCCATAAACCTTAGTTTTATTAGCTGCTGTTATGGTTAATGCAGCCTGCGTTATGGTTAAGGTGCCCGTTTTGTAGGTAATGGTATAATTAGCGTCGGCAGCATTACTGGCAGTAATAGGGTAAGTACCTACGCTGGTTGTATCTGTTACACCCGCAACAATACTTGGCTGGGTTGTTAAGCTGCCCTGGCTATCTCCATTTACAAAGCCCGAATAACTGGCTGTAAAAACAGGATTATTAGCGCCGTATACCTTGGTTTTATTATCCGGGGTAATGGTTAAGGCTGCCGGGGTAATGATTAATGTATCGGCTAAATAGGTGATGGTATAATTGGCAGCCACCGCGTTTTGTGCTGTGATCTGGTAAATACCTACAATTGACCCGCTGGTAGCTGTTGTACTTATCGTTGGCTGTGTGGTTAAAACGTTTTGAGTATCGCCATTAACAAAACCTTTATAATTGGCTGTTAATGGTGGATTAGCGGATCCGTAAACCTTTGTTTTATGATCGGGGGTGATGGTTAAGGCTGCCGGGGTGACGGTAAAGGGCTGTATCACCGGAGTTGCGGCATCATACGTTGCATTCCCGGCCTGCATGGCAGTTATATTTGTAGTACCTACACCTGTAATATGTATTTTACCGCCAACGATGGTGGCCACAGCCGTATTACTGCTGGTATAAGTAATAGGTATAGTAGTGTTTGTACTTGTAGCACCTAATACTACATCTGCCGAGCCATATATTTCATTAGCCAATGGCCCAAACGTAATGGTTTGTGCGTTTAGGGCTGGCGGCGTAGTAAATGTTAATACATTTCCTGTAGTGGTATACTCGCCATTTTGGGCAGTTATAATAAAATAATAGGTGGTGTTTGGCAGTAAACCACTTATTATGGCGGCATAGTTGGTATTACCCGACCCGGCGGGCAAC